>OHPX01000956.1_pt1 | contig 12267 bp, 6 predicted proteins | sample 1577801 | NCBI WGS metagenome assembly OHPX01 (sample SAMEA3879584, study PRJEB24766) | human gut metagenome | biome: human-associated habitat; feature: feces | place: USA | collected 1985/1987 | reverse complement strand
CCGCGTCCGTTTCCGTGACAGGATCAACCGGAATATTGATGCCGCCGTTGGCGTTGTAGGTCCCTGCCGTCGTCAGGCTTCCTGCAAGCGTCATATTGCCACTCTCATCCAAGTGGGGAGCGGTATTCCATCGGTTGCGCTCCTCTTCCGTGATATGGACTGACGCGTCCGCTTTGTGGGCATCGAATGTTTCCGTGCTTACTTTGGAATTAACTTCAGATGCTTCAGCCTTGGAGTTCCAGGCCGTTCGTTCATCCTCTGTGATGTGAACGGAATTATTTTTTTCATGCTCATAAAAATCATTATGGGCCGTCAGTAAAATTCCGTTGATGGAGGTAATTTTATCCATGATTTTTGTTTATTATTGGTTGTAGTGAGGTAGTTGAACAACTTTGGCGCCTCCTTATCCATGATGAACTCCGGCTCATCCGGCATGGAAGGCCTGCACATTCCATGCGGGCTGGCTTCTTCAACGGTCAGGGCAACTCTGGACGGGATTCATGAGAATCTACCCTTCCTTCGGTTGCGGATGGGCTGAAATTTGATCCAGCGGCGCCCTGGCTTGAAGTGCCTTACATTCCCCGGATAAAATGGAAACGGTTGAAACCCACTTCGGAAAAAATCTACGGCTGTCCCGGAGAAAGGTCATCCCGCATGGAACGTTAAGACTGCATGAATGCTGCTTTTGCCTGGAGCATCATTTGGACGTCTGCCGTTATGGATAAAAAAGCTGCCGCACCTTTCGGTGCGGCAGCCCCTGTTTAATGATGTATTGAATCGGTTTCTGAATGGGAATGAATCAGGCGCCGAAATCCAGCGCCTTGGGTTCGCGGGCCCAGACGCGGTGTTGTTTCATGGCCGTGATGAAAGGTTTCATCAGGGCCTTGGTGTCTTTCGGCGTGAGCAGCCCGGCGTCGTCCATATCCCGGGGCAGGTCCGTTGCTTCCAGCATTTCACTGGCGTCGCCGGGCAGGCCGATGGCTTTCAGGTGCCGGTATGCCTGGCGCAGGTGGTACTTGGCGTCTCCGTTCATCAGGAGCGTTTTAATGCTCTGCTCTCCTTCCGGCACGATGACGGCGTCAAACACGACGGAGGGGTTGCCGGACAGGGTGCCGTCCACAAGCAGGTCTTTCCCTTCCTCCGTATTCACGCTTCCCATGTGCGGGGCAAGAATCTGGGGGTGCACGCCTTCCTTGTGCAGGGCGCTGCAGATTTCCTCCACGGATTTCAGGCTGACGCCGTCCGCCGCCAGCAGGGAGACGCGCATGCCCTTGAGGTTGCCGTCCGGGTTGGCGTACAGGCTCAGCGCCGGGTCTTTTTCCAGGCCGCAGACCGGTTTGGGCAGTTCCCGGTTAAGCTGTTCCTCCGTGAGTTCAATGCCCAGGTTTTTAGCTACTCCGGCTGCCAGGTTTGGGTCAATGCGCGTCAGCAGGTCCACTACCCGTTCCCGGATGTACGGGCGCGTCACCTTACCTACTTCAAAGCTGAAGGCGTCAATGATGTGCCTTTGCTCCACGGGAGTCTGGCTCATCCAGAACAGGCGGGGCTGGGCATAGTATTCCGCGAAGGAGGGGCTCCTGAGACGTTCCTTGACGCCGCTCACCGGCTGGGGGGCGGTGGAGAAACCGCCTTCTTCCGGGGGCGTTTCACGCGGCCAGTTGTCCCCGATGGAGTTGGGATCGTAGTTGGCCGGAGCGGTGTCTATCTGCATGCGGTGGAAGCCGTCCCTCTGGTTATTGTGGAAGGGGCAGACGGGCCGGTTGATGGGGATTTCCGTAAAGTTGGCTCCGCCCAGGCGGTGCCGCTGGGTGTCGCTGTAGGAGAAGATGCGGCCCTGAAGTAGCGGGTCGTCGGAAAAATCGATGCCCGGCACGATGTTGGCGGGGCAGAAGGCGACCTGTTCCGTTTCCGTAAAGAAGTTGTCCGGGTTGCGGTCCAGCACCATCTTGCCGACGATTTCCACGGGAACCAGCGCTTCCGGAATGAGCTTGGTGGCGTCCAGAATATCGAAGTCGAATTTGTCTGCGTCCTCTTCCGGAATGAGCTGCAAACCGAGTTCGAATTCCGGATAATCCCCGGCTTCAATAGATTGCCAGAGATCCTTGCGGTGGAAGTCCGGATCGCGTCCTGTCAACGCCTGGGACTCATCCCAGATCAGGGATTTTTTACCATACGCCGGTTTCCAGTGGAAGCGGACGAAGGTGCTTTTCCCTTCTTCATTGACCAGCTTGTACGTGTGAATGCCGAAGCCTTCAATGGTCCGGTAACTCCGGGGAATGCCGCGGTCGGACATGAGCCACATGACGTTGTGCAGGGTTTCAGGCTGAAGGGAAACATAATCCCAGAAGGAGTCGTGGGCCGTCTGCCCCTGAGGCATTTCATTGTGGGGCTCCGGCTTGACGGCATGGACGAAATCCGGGAATTTGATGGCGTCCTGAATGAAAAAGACGGGCGTGTCGTTGCCCACCAGGTCATAGTTGCCTTCCTTGGTATAGAACTTGGTGGCGAAGCCGCGGATGTCCCTCACCGTATCCGGAGATCCTCGGAAGCCCTGCACGTTGGAAAAACGCACAAAGACCGGGGTCTTTTCTCCCGGATCCTGCAGAAAGCCCGCCTTGGTGTACTTGGAAAGGGACTTGTATACCTGAAAATAGCCATGTGCCCCGGAACCTCTTGCGTGAACCACGCGTTCCGGTATCCGCTCCTGGTCAAAATGAGCCATTTTTTCCAGAAAGTGGAAGTCTTCAAGCAGAGAGGGGCCTCTGCTTCCGGCTTTAAGTGTATTTTGGTCATTGGCTATTTTAACTCCCAGGTTGCTTGTGAGCGGCTGGTCCATGCCGTTGGAGCGCATGGTGTCCAGATCCTTGATTTTTTCCGTGGTATTGTCCGGCATTTTCATGGAGCCGGGAGCGGAGGGTTCCGCATTGGGCGGCGTAGGCTTCGGAGTGGGCTTGATCAGCTCCGGATCAATCGTATCCGTGTAATGGGGTTCCGCTTCCTTTCCGTCGGTGAAAGGAGCGAGGCTGTCTTCCATGGGCGGCGTCTTTTTTTTCATTTGCTTGTTCATGATGGGACCGAATTTCTTCTATACGGGTAAGGGTTCGACTTCTCTTTTTCCGGTGATGTTCTGTCATGTTTTGTCAGCAGCCTCCGTTCAGGGATGATGGAGATTCGTTGAAAAGAACTCGACTTGAAACGTTTATATGATAGAGAATGGCATCTATGGAAAAGGCTTGTTTGATTGGCATGGCTTTTCTGCCTGTGGTCCATGCTTCATTCGCAGCAGGGCAGCAGGCGGAAGACCGCGGGGATGTAGCCGTGGACACGCGGACGGCGTTCGGGAAGCCTCCGCGTTCCCTGCATCTGGAACCGGTGGAGAGCCTCTCAGTGCCGAAAAATCCGGATATTCCCTACGGCATGATTAGCCGCGTGCATCTCTATGCCGACCGCTCCCATGGCTCGGGTGAAGATTCAATTTATCTGGTGGCGGAAATGAATTTCTGCGGGGACCAGCCCCATATTGTGGGAATCTTTGCCGGTTCTCCCGCAGGGGAACCGTGCATGAGGCTGGTGGACCTGGACAGGGACGGCATTCCTGAACTGGTTCTGGTTCATGAAGCGGGAGCAGGAGCTTCATATATGCGCATTTTCCGCATTTCCCAAGAACCGAATGTCTCCGACGATAAGAGCTGCATCTCCGCCTCTGCCATGCTGAAGCAGGTGGGCTGCTGCCGCACGGGAATGGGAACCGTCAGGCTGGAGGATGACGGAACGGTGGTGGTAAAGACTTATCCGGAAGGAGGAAAAATTCCGGCATCCGTGAAAAAATACCGTCTGGAACAGGGGGCGGACGGAATGAAGGAGGTGGAATAAACAGGAGCGGAGCAGGGGAAGCCGGAATAGGAGGGAGCAGCGCAGCGGCGTTTCCGGCGCAGCGGGACGGGGGTACGCTGCGTACATGAAATGGGACGGAACTTCCACAAATTTTCATAGACGCGGGGAATAAATAGGTTATGATTTTTATGTCAATCGGGTATTGGAAAAAAGGCTCATGCCGTTATGGCGCGGGGCGGCTTTTCCGGTATGGAACCATTTTCCTATTGAATTAAAGTGATGACGGTGCAAGAAATAGCTGAACAGAGTTTGAAGAGCCTTCTGGCCTCCCTGGGTTTTTCCGCGGATATTGAAGTAACGGAGGCGGACGGCATCGTGTGCCTGAATATTTCCTCCCCGGATTCCCAGTACATCATCGGGGGAGACGGGGACAGACTGGACGACCTCCAGTACCTGGTCAACCGCATGATCCAGCGCAAGATGGAGGATGCACCCCGCGTGAAGGTGGATTGCGATCACTACCGGGAACGCAACGAGGCCCGCCTGCTGGAAAAGGCCCGTTCCCTGGCCGAACGCGTGCAGGAGAGCGGCAAGCCGATGAAGATGCAGCCGCTGAACGCCTACCACCGCCGCCTGGTGCACAATGCCCTTCAATCCATGGAAGGCATTGCGACGGAATCCGAGGAAGGCGACGGCCGTTACAAGCGCATTACCATCCGGCGCGCCTGAAGCCGGCAGTTTTCATGAAGGTTGCAGCGGTTATTGCGTCTGTTTGCCTGGCGCTGGTGACGGCGGTTCCGGGCCGTGCGGAAGCGGAGGATTCCCCCGCTTCCTGCGCCCCGCCTCCTTCTCCGCCGCCTCCCGTGCTGGTGGTGTACGGTTCTGCGGAGCCCGGCGCGGCGGAAGCCCGCTGGCTGAAGGCGCTCCGTCCAGGAACGGAAGAACGCCGTGCGCTGGATGAACATGTCCGTGACGTGCAGTTTGTCACAGTGCCCAAACGTCCCTCCGTGAAGGATTGGGAAGAAGGCGGCAGCCTGTCCCGTGCGGCGGAGCATGGCGTGCGCGTGCTGCCTGCGGTGGTTTTGCTTGATTCCAGGGGGCGTGTATTTGACTTGGTGGAAGGGGGAGCGCATGCCGCATCCCTGCGGGAAAAGGCGGCCCTGCTGGCGGACAAGGCCCGGCGCGTGCGCCCGGTGACTTTGGTGAATGACGTTCCGAAGGGTGGAGACCCTGCGGAGGAGGCCGCCGCCATTTGCCGGGCGTTGGAACCGGTGCCGGCGGAAGCCTGGTTCCGGGATTATCCGGGAACGATGAAACGCCTGGAAAAACTGAATTGCACGGTTCCGGCCTTTCTGAACGCCCGCGCGGCAGCCCGCCGCCTGGAGAAAAACCGGGAAACGGCGGCGCTCCTCTGCGAATCCTTCCAGGCCTGTGATGCCCCTTCCATCCGGAAATGCCTGGAAGCGTGGCGGAAAAGGGCGGATGATCCCTCCCTTCCCCTGGAAGAACGCCAGTTGATCCTGCTCTCCATGGTGCATCCCCTCTGGGTCCGGCTGGAAGAAGCGCTGTACCGGGACGCCCACACGGCGGAGAGTGAGGAGGCTTTCAACCGGGCGGTTGCCGTTCTGGAGGAAGTGCGGGACATGGACCGCGCCAGCGTTTGCGGCAGGCGCGCGCACCAGCTCCGGGAAGAGCTGAGGAGGGCTCGCCTGGCTGCCGCGCGGTATGATTGATGCGGTTTTCCGGAGCTTCCGGAAACGGACAGGAAGGGTTCCCGGTTGCCGTCACGGAATCAAGGGACGCGTTTTTTCTTCGTGATTCCCTTCTCCACAGGAAGGGCCCGGCAAATTGGCTTGATTTTGCCCCTGTCCGGGGCTAGTCTTCGGACCGTTATGACAGACTCATCCATCCCGGACATGATGGCGGCGGCGCGCCGTGACAAATGGACTGACCAGCAACTGGCCGCCAAGGCTGTGGAACTGGCGGAATCCATTCTGAAACAGTCGAATGCCGGGATGCGCAGGAAGGAGAAAAAGCAGGCGGAGCAGATGGAGCGCATGATGAACGACCCTGCGGGCAAGGCCTTTACGCTGGCGTTGGCGGACCGCGTGTTCCGCCCTTCCTCGCCGGCGCGGGGCGCGGAGCTGTTCCGCTACCTGCTGGACGGCTACGGTATTCCCCGTTATTTGTCCGCCGCGGACCGGTTCGCCATGAAGCTGGGGGACAAATTCTCCGTACAATTTCCCGGCGTAGTGATGCCCATGATTACCAGCCAGTTGCGGAAGGAGAGCTCCAACGTGATTCTTCCGGCGGAGGATGGAAAACTGCGCTCCCACCTGCGCCGCAGGCGCAAGGCCGGCATCCGGATGAACATCAACCAGCTGGGAGAGGCCATTCTGGGTGAAAGCGAGGCCCACCACCGCCTCCAGCAGGTCGTGGACCGCCTGGCGGACAAGGACTGCGACTATATTTCCGTCAAGATTTCAGCCATTTTCAGCCAGATTCATCTGGTGGCCTTTGAAGAAACCGTGCAGCTGATTCAGGAGCGCCTGCGCATCCTGTACCGGGCGGCCATCACGAATGCGGTGACACTGCCGGACGGCTCCAAAAGACCCAAATTCGTGAATCTGGACATGGAGGAATACCGTGACCTCCACCTGACGGCGGAAGCGTTCAAGCGCACGCTGATGGAGGATGAATTCATGCAGATGGAAGCCGGGATTGTGCTCCAGGCTTATTTGCCGGACTCCTGGGAGGAACAAATGAAGCTGTGCGCCTGGGCGAAGGAGCGGGTGGAGAAGGGCGGCGCGCGCATCAAGATACGCCTGGTGAAAGGCGCCAACCTGGCGATGGAGAAAGTGGAGGCCTCCATGCATGACTGGGCGCAGGCCCCATACGGCACGAAGGCCCAGGTGGACGCCAACTACAAGAGAATGCTCCATTACGGCTGCATGCCGGAGAACGCTAGATATGTGCAGTTCGGCGTTGCCTCCCACAACCTGTTTGACTTGTGTTATGCCATGCTGCTGCGTGAGCGGGAAGGCGTCCGGGACCATGTGGAATTTGAAATGCTGGAGGGGATGGCGAACCATCAGGCGCGCGTCATCCGCCAGGCGGCGGACGGCCTGCTGCTGTATGCCCCTGTGGTGCTGAAGGAAGACTTCCACAGCGCGATTGCCTACCTGGTGCGGCGGCTGGATGAAAACACCAGTGAGGAAAACTTCCTGCATGACCTCTTCGGCATGACGCCGGGCTCCCGGAGCTGGGAGGCGCAAAAAAAGCGGTTCTTAAAAGCCTGCCAGGAGAAGGACGACGTGAAATACGGCCCCAACCGTACGCAGAACCGCGCTACGGACCCCGTGCAGCCCACGCATTACCGGGACGCCTTTGCCAATGAGCGTGATACGGACTGGTCCCTGCGGCAGAATGCGGAATGGATCAACGGCCTGATTGCCGCGGAAAAGGAAAAATCCGGCGAGGAAATTCCCCTGGTCATCAACGGTGAGGAAATCACGACCAACCTGTGGGGCGTGGGGCGCGACCCGTCCCGCCACAATGAAGTCTCCTACAAATTCGCGTATGCGGACTTTGACCAGATTGAACACGCGCTGGACACGGCGGACAAGGCCCGCGCCTCCTGGGCGTCCAAGAGCGTTGGCGAACGCGCTGAAATCCTGCACCAGGCGGCGCAGGAGCTGTCCAGAATCCGGGGGGAGGCCATTGCAGCCATGGTGAGGGACGCCGGAAAGGTGCCCACGGAGGCGGACGTGGAAGTGAGTGAGGCCATAGACTTCTGCCGCTATTATGCGGAAGGGCTGGACCGCGATGGCATGAACGACGGCGTGGAAATGACACCGCTGGGTACCGTTTGCGTGATGTCTCCCTGGAACTTTCCCTTCGCCATTCCCACGGGCGGGGTGGCCGCCGCGCTGATGGCGGGGAACACGGTGGTGTTCAAGCCGTCCGAGCTGGCCGTTTATACGGCCTGGCAGATCGTCCAGGCGTTCTGGCGCGCCGGGGTACCTAAGAGCGTGCTTCAATTCGTGCCGATGCCGCGCAATGAAATTTCCCACAAATTCCTGATGGATCCGCGCCTGAACGGCATCATCATGACGGGCTCCTACCGCACCGGGAAAATGCTGCGTGAACTGCGGCCGGACCTGCATGTGCTGGCTGAAACCAGCGGGAAGGACGCCATGGTCATCACCGCCACGGCGGACCCGGACCAGGCCGTGAAAGATTTGGTAAAAAGCGCCTTCGGCCATTCCGGGCAGAAATGCTCCGCCGCCAGCGTGGCTATTGTGGAGGCCTCCGTCTATGACAACCCGGCCTTCTTGCGCCAGTTGAAGGATGCCGCAGCCAGCCTGAAGGTGGGGGGCTCCTGGGAGGTCAGCTCCGTGGTGACGCCGCTCATCAAGGAACCGGAAGGCGACCTGCTCCGGGCGCTCACGCAACTGGAACCCGGGGAGGAATGGCTGCTCAAGCCGGAACCCTCGGAAGACAACCCGTGCCTCTGGTCGCCCGGCATCCGGTTGGGCGTGAAGCCTGGAAGCTGGTTCCATCAGACGGAATGCTTCGGCCCGGTGCTGGGCATCATCCGTGCGGAAAACCTGGAGGAAGCCATTGACATCCAGAACGACTCCGAATTCGGCCTCACCGGGGGACTTCAGTCCCTGGATGAACGGGAAATCGCCCTGTGGAAAAGCAAGGTGCAGGTGGGCAATGCGTACATCAACCGCGTCATCACCGGCGCCATCGTGCGCCGCCAGCCGTTCGGCGGGTGGAACCACTCCTCCATGGGGCCCGGCTCCAAGGCCGGCGGCCCCAACTACCTCACCATGCTGGGAAGCTGGGAGGAAAAGGCGCTCCCGCAGAAACTGCGCACGCCGGGGGAACGCATCACCGGGCTGGTGGAAAAGCTGTGCTCCGAACTGCCGGACTGCGCCAAGCGCATCCGTTCCGCGGCCGGTTCCCAGGCCAAGTGGTGGATGGAGGAATTCGGCGTGGAGCATGACCCTTCCCATATCTACGGGGAAAACAACACATTCCGTTACGTACCCGTGAAGGGGATACTGGCCCGTGTGGAAAACATGTCTGACGCTGACGCCGCCATCCTGCTGCTGGGCGCGAAACTGTGCGGAGCAGCCCTGCACCTGAGCGTGGAGGAAGGCCATCCCTGGATTCAGAAAATGAACGGTTACTATGCGTCCCTGACGGTGGAGACGGAAGCCGAACTCATCGACCGGATGCCGGAGGCAGCCCAGGGCGTGAAATTCCTGCGTGGAACGGGCATCTCCGAGGCTCTGGCGAATGCCGCACGCGCCCGGGATGTGGAAGTGCTGGACCGGCCCGTGCTTGCCAACGGACGCCTGGAACTGCTGGGCTATTTCCGGGAACAAGCCGTTTCCGAAACCGTTCACCGCTACGGCAACATCATCCCGCCTCCGGGCAGTTTCAAGACGGCCGGGGCGTGAGGGGAGCCTTGAACCCTGGCTCCCAGGCGGCGTGATTATGAGTATAAAGACAGCGCAGGAAAATGCCCCCGCAGTCCAAACGGAAAACGCCCTCCTGGGAATGAAGGCCGGGCGGCCTTCATTGGATGAACTGCCGCCGAAGCCCTGCGGAGGGATTTTTCTTGCAAGGGCGGGAAAACCGGGCTTACCCGGTTGGGTAAAAGATAAACTCTGCCGGATACAAGAAATTCCCTCCGGCAAACGGTGAAAAGTTAAAGTAGCACGGAAGAGGGCCTGCGGCGTTTATTGCGCCCTTCGGGCGGCAAAAAAGTTGAAATCCACAGGAAACACGGCCTCTTCTGACTGGCTTGCCGCTGTTTTTAGCTTCTTCCCGGGCTTTCTTCCGCTCTCGTAGGCCTGTTCCTGGGCGCTTTTGTTTCTTTTCCCCATTTTGTGATAGAACGTTTCCGGGAAACGGGTATATTTCCTGGAACGTCCGCGACGATGCGGCAATTTTCCCTACCACACATCCATGAGCACCAACCAACCACTGACCTCCCACGGCACCCACATCGCCTGGGTTGACTTCCTGCGCATCCTGGCCTGTTTTCTCGTTGTAGTGGCCCATTGCTGCGATCCGTTCGTAGGCAGTTTTGACGGCACCTTCAACTTTAAATCCGCCGTCTTCTGGGGCAGTCTGGTGCGGCCGTGCGTGCCGCTGTTCGCCATGATCTCCGGCGTGCTGCTCTTTCCCGTCACCATGGAAATGGGCGCTTTTTACTCCAAGCGCCTCAAAAGGGTGCTGATTCCGCTCGTCGTCTGGTCCCTGGTGCTTCCCTTGCTCTACTTCGGCTACTTTGCCGCGGGCGTGCATACGGCCAGCCCCAACATCGTGATGGACAACTACACCTGGAGCGCCACCGTCGGCAAGCTTTACACCTTTCTCTTCAACTTCAACTATGACACCACGCCCCTGTGGTACGTATACATGCTGGTGGGTCTCTACCTCTTCATGCCCATCATGAGCGCGTGGCTGACGCAGGCCAAAAGGAAGGATGTGAAAATCTTCCTGGGCATCTGGGTATTCAGCATGACTCTCCCCTACCTCCAGATGCTTGCCCCGGCGCTGGGCTATGAAGGCAATTACGGCAACATGGGCATTCTGGGCGTTTGCGACTGGAACCCGTACGGCATGTTCTATAACTTTGCCGGCTTCCTGGGGTACATGGTGCTGGCCCATTACCTGGCCAAATACCCGCTGGCCTGGAGCTGGAAAAAGATGCTCGCCATCACTGTTCCCCTCTTCCTGGTCGGCTTTGCCGTCACGTTCTTCGGCTTCCTGGAAACGCAGAAGCACTTCCCCGGCCAATATTCCAAGCTTGAGGTACTCTGGTACTTCTCCGGCATCAACGTCTTCCTGATGACCTTTGCCATCTTTGCCATCGTCAGCAGGCTCAGGATCAAGCCCAGCCCGGTGCTGGGCAAGGTGGCGGCGCTCACCTTCGGCGTGTACCTGTGCCACTTCTTCTTTGTCCAGTGTTCCTATGACTTCGTGAACTTCATTGGAATGGGGGGGCTCCCCGCCGCCGTGAAAATACCGTTGCTGGCCTGCCTGGCCTCCGCCGTCTCCCTGGCGCTGGTATGGCTGTTGAGCCTGAACAGGTGGACGCGCAAAAGCATTATGTAAACCGCGGATATTTTCCGCAGGGCGCTTCGGGACCACGGCAGTCCCGGGGCGCCTTTTCTTTTGTGGAAAAGAGAATAAGGCGGTTTCCGGGGAGGGGCCTGCAAAATTCTGGACGGGAAAGAGGGAACAGGCTAGGATATTCCTGCATCGTGCACAGGCCCTGGTTGCCGGAGATGTGGGCTTTTTAACGCATGAAAAGCGCGTCTCCCGGTCTCCCTTCCGCCAACCCCAAGCTCACAGAAAATTCCCGGGACACCGGCGATTTACGTAATCCGTTGGGGTTCTAATCTTGACAACTATCATCTCTTTTTTACGGCCTGGAATATGTGTGCCTCCATGGGAGGTTGGCGCAAAACACCCGTTGCGCTGTTGATACTCAAGCCATAGGCGTCCAGGCCGTCGCACTCTCACGAGTGCGTGGATTGAAACTTTTTTGAAGGTACAGACCGTTTTCCACAAGTCAGTCGCACTCTCACGAGTGCGTGGATTGAAACTTGTACGATAAAATTGTAGAGGCCGGAGGAGTGGGTCGCACTCTCACGAGTGCGTGGATTGAAACCGTAAGTTATTCATGGTCAGCAGAAGGGGATGTTGTCGCACTCTCACGAGTGCGTGGATTGAAACTGCTTCAACCATTTTTGCTAGTTCATTCGGCGAAGTCGCACTCTCACGAGTGCGTGGATTGAAACTTTTTAACAAGGTCTTCAACGGTGGCCAGAGCGGGTCGCACTCTCACGAGTGCGTGGATTGAAACATTTTCTTTTTTTTTCTATTTGTTGTGCCGGACGGTCGCACTCTCACGAGTGCGTGGATTGAAACCTATTGGCACCTTTGTATTTCAGAGCAGGGAAATGTCGCACTCTCACGAGTGCGTGGATTGAAACAATATATGTTTGAACAACTTGCAATTTCTTCTATTGGTCGCACTCTCACGAGTGCGTGGATTGAAACCTTTCTGATTCTGGCTTCTTCCATTGCCTGAATGTCGCACTCTCACGAGTGCGTGGATTGAAACCGTCCAATCAGCATCAAGGCGCACTTGCAACCCTGTCGCACTCTCACGAGTGCGTGGATTGAAACTTTGTAACCCCTGTTATTATGCTTTTTTTATTAAGTCGCACTCTCACGAGTGCGTGGATTGAAACCGCTTCAATTTCGCTGGGAATCATACCGGGGACGTCGCACTCTCACGAGTGCGTGGATTGAAACCTCTGCACTGATAGCCCGGTAAAGCACCCTCATGTCGCACTCTCACGAGTGCGTGGATTGAAACCCCCGAACGCCTTTCTTCTT
>OHPX01000945.1_pt1 | contig 12365 bp, 7 predicted proteins | sample 1577801 | NCBI WGS metagenome assembly OHPX01 (sample SAMEA3879584, study PRJEB24766) | human gut metagenome | biome: human-associated habitat; feature: feces | place: USA | collected 1985/1987 | reverse complement strand
AGTATCTTCCATCATCAGAATGCTTGCTATACGGCCGGTAGTCTGTGTATTGAATGAATCCATATCAATACCGTTACCTTCCGGCTTCGGATATACTTCATTAGTGATGGCATACCAACGCAAGGTACGTTCGGCTTCCTGCAATTTACCAGCCTCACGCAACACATCTTTCATCAGGAAATAAGCCAGATACAGACCACGGACACTATACCCGTAATGATGAATATTTCCCCAACAACTACCGTACGTCACTCCCTGATCGGTAATATGGTCATACATTGCCAGGAATTTCTCCTTCATTTCATTCTGGACTTCCGGATTCGCCGTACTATTATTATAGGCAACAGCAATTCTCTTCATCAAGTCGAAATAAGCACGCATCTCCACACCCATCTTGGTCAGCATATCTTTGTCCCAATTCGGTATAATGCGTTCATAAGCTTCCGAAGCACGTACCATAAAAATAGGTACCCCCGAAACCTTGCCATTCTTATAGGTAATCTGATAGAAATCATATTTCTTGCGGATAGTCTGTATCTCTTTATCCGATACTTTACCTTTTGTATAGTTCATGTCACGGAAACGCTTCTCCAGCAATTTCATCTCTTTCTTTTGCGCCTCGCTCACCGGAGTCAGTTCGATATCCGGCTGCAACAATGAATGTTTATAGACAACCAACCAATGATTATTAGTTCCGGCATTGACAAAAGGAACTTGTAAGTCGGCTGTTTGCTGACGGGCATCCACCTTCGTCGCAGTGATCAAATGATCGATGAAAAGGCTTCCTTTTTCATTCGGAGCAACAATACGAAGCTCATTCATCCCTTCTTCCGGAGTACCCTGCATATCCCGTTCGTAGCAAACCCATGCAGCACGCCAACCGCTGAAATTGATTCCGAAAGGAAACGAAGTACATTTCTTGCCATCTTTCAAAAACTCAAACTCAATTGTTGCGTCCTGAGGCTCCTCATTGTACACCCATATTATAAAAGCAGAAAGATATAAATCTTTACCCGTCGGATCTTTCTTTTCAAACTTTAAATCCTTCTTCAATTCCAATACCCCTCCAGGCTCAAAGACCCATTTCAGCGAATGTTTTCCGTCTTTATAATGTGTATCGGAAATAGAGAGTTGCGAATTGACACCTGTTATGTAATCCGGAATCTTCGATTCCTCAAAAGAGAACATCCGCTCGTCGGTCACGACTTGCGCATGAAGAAATGCCGAATACAAAAATGAGAATAGGGTAATCACCCGTAGTCTGGTAAAGAGTTGTTTCATCATGGGTATTTATATCTTATTTAGGTTTCTATATGCGGTATAAACAGTCTCAAAAAGAAGTCACTTTAAAGCCGGTAAACAACACGTGGTTTTGCAAAAGGCGCAGGCCGAAATGTCCGTCTCCTTCGTTTCCGGTGAGGGTATAGCGGAATAATTCTTCACCATTCACCGCGTAAGTAGTCATTCCTTTTTCTACCCGAATCCGGATTTCATACCATTTATTGGGTACAAGCAAATGCGGCGTATCAGTATACTCCTTCAATAACGGTTTGACTTTATCATCTGCAATACCATAATATTCTCCTCTGTAACGTCGAAAACGGGTGGTAGAATTATCATTTCCCCCGTATCCAACGTAAAAAAGGTTCAATGTATTATAGTTCTTAAAGACACCGTTGCGCCACTGGCTGCGAGCAAAAAGATCGTCGGGATGTTTAGGATCATTGGCAGCCCAAAAGCAATTCAAATCACTCAGACGATCGTGCCTTCCCCCTTTCATCACCATACAGATATGGTAACTGATTTCATAATCACCCGTCAGACGCTGTGAGGACCATAGAGTCAACCCACCCGGTACAATCAGTTCCAATGTATCGGCATGTTCTATTATCTGTAAAGCACGGGATTCATCTTCTATTTTCCACTGTTTTACAAAAGAGCTAGTATGTTGCGCAAAAAGCACCACACTATCCAAAAGAAGAAAAGTAATCAGACTGTAGCTAATAAAAAATTGCTTCATTATTTATGGTATTAGTTTAAAGATCATTCTTTCGGATACAAAGAAACCCCTCTTTTCGAAAAAAGAGGGGTTCAAATTGTACAAAATACCTCAAATAACGTATTGGGTATGCATTTGTATTACCAAGCTTCTACTACTTTTCCATATAATGGTGCCAAATACCAATCTTTATTCTGAGCTCCATTACTTTGTACCCATTCAGTAAACTGAGGATAAGCTTCGGCAAAAGGCACTCTTTCGTATGTATGCTTCACACCCACAGGTACTTTTACCCCCCAAACGAAGCCGTTCTTATTACAATATGGAATACCATTTATCATTTCAACATCAGCTTTTGCTGCATCAACATCATAATTTGTATAGAAACGGGTTGGCTCATATCCTTTCATGTGAATCTCTTTATTATCATTCGTCACAATAAAGAAATTTTGTTTCTTTGTATCCAAAATCAAATTTCTATAAGCTTCCAGTTGATTTTTCCCTTCATTATCAGTGATTTCAGAACGATTCTTACCGGCAAACTTAATTTCAGCACGTAACATCGGTTTTCCTATGACAATATAACCTTCTGTTGTTTGAAAGAAATTCTGTTTATCACCAAGTGCGGACAATCCATCCAACATAATCACCGGATTACCTGTCTTTGCATCGACAGTCAGTTTATAAGTATTCATATTTACCTCTACAAAATCACCCCCAGTTTCTTCTCTGACCATTTCTTCTTCCATACCTTGTCCGCCTTTCCAAAGAATACGAGAAGTAATCTCATTAATATACTTCTTATCAAGTCCAATCAACTCCACACCCAACTTTGTCGGATAATATCCTCCTTTGGCACGAAGATCCAAAGTAAGCAAAAGCCCTTCTTTATAGCCATGTGCAGGTAACAAGTTTTCTACTTGGCATTCGGTAACCTTTAGGTCATACTCGATGACAACATCATTCAAATCGTTGTCAGGACCATTAGATTGCTTCGGCCAGTTGTCTTCAAACATAGCAACTCCTGTGTTATGATAAAAACGAAAATCTGCATCCTCTTCACTTGTTGGCGCTACTGCATCCTCCAAATTAATAGAGCCATCTGCCCGAGTAACCGCTTTCAAATTAATTGTCCGTACTTGGGAACCTGACATAGCAGTATATTTAGCATATACAGCCTGAGAATGCATCGGAATATTCAAATCCACAGTTGTTTCACCTTCTACAAGAGCATTCTCCAACAAAGGAATTTTACATTCCGCATCAGAATATAAAGAAACAAGTGTCTTGTTAGCCGATGTTATAGATACCGAGACTGTACGGCTTGTCGCCCAGTCAAATCCCGTAGAGATCTTGTCCGTAGGACTATCTCCCGTTGTTGCTTCATTGTCACTGTTTGTACAGGCAACAATGGTAAATGTTCCCATAAAGACATACATCAAACTTCTAATTTTCATCATAATTCTCAAATTTAATAACTGTTCATCTTCCTTTTCTCAATTGAAACCACGCTTTATGCCATCCATATGCGAGCCTTTTCTGTTAACTAATCACAAAAATATTTAACACAAAATCATATAACAGCCTTCCTTGTCTTTAATTTCTTCCCTTTCCATCGAAAATAACAAGTAGCTATAAAACTTACCGCAAAAGCCTTGTTCATCGGTGATGGATAATATATACAAGTTATTTCTTATATTTGCATAAGACAAGACATTCCATACAACAAATGTAAGGATTCCGTTTTGAATATACAAGTTTTTGGCTAAATATATCAAAAGAAATGGAGCAAGTATTATATGGCATAGATTACATAGAATATTATTTCTACTGGATATATTACAAGTTTATTGGCTATCCTTTAATAATAAGAATATGTTCGATTGCTGTAATGTTCTGCATCATTGCGTACCTATTTCTTTTATTACATATCATATATGGTATATTCAACAGAAAGAAAGAAAAACGTAGATACCAAAAGGTTTACGACAAATACTATGAAGATATGCTATCTATCTCTTTAGATTCCAGCACAATAAGTGAGGGAGAGATAGCTGACAGACTGAAGTATGATACCAAAAAGCGTCCTAAACCCAATGAGCTTCGCATCATTACTCAACTGCTGACCGAGATAAAGACTGCACATGAGAATGAAATCAATGAAGTGAACTACCATTCGATACAAACTGTATTCCAAATAACCCGTTTCCTCGAACATGAACTTCAATTCGGAGCTAAGAGAGCCAAGATACAAGCCCTGAAAATCATTCAATCCATCAATGGATATGCCTCTGAAGCAGTATTGGTGCGTTTCCTTTATCACCGTAAAATAGAGCTAAGGAATTCGGCACGCTATACATATATGTGGCTAAGTCAGGGAAACCCGTTCCGTTTCTTCGATGAAGACATCAGCATGAAGCTAAGGCAATGGGATATGATGGAATTACATGCTATCCTCGAACACCGCCGGAAAGTAGGCTACAATACGCCTAGTTTCATTAAATGGGTAAATACTTCGGCTGAAGAAAATGTGAAGATATTCTTCATTAATGAAATCAGACTTTATAATGAAACAGAAAGTGCTCCGACTCTCGCCAAGCAAATCAATGCCCGTTCTGTAGAAATACGAAGCGAGGCAATAAAGACGTTAGGCAAACTTAAGTACAAAGAGGTAGAACCGAAGCTAATTGAGATGTACAATGTGCAGCCCGAAGAAGTCAAACGGCAGATTATCACAGCTATTGCAGACTTGAAAACTGATAAGGCTTTAGGATTCCTGTACAATGCTTACGATGACGCTGACAATTGGGGAACAAAGCGAGTGATTCTGAAAGCCCTTTACGATTACAGTGCTATGGGCAGGAAAACATTCGAACAATTGGAGAGAAAAGCCGATTCTCATACAGCGATCTTATTCGCTCATACAAAACACCCGCTTATTAACCAGTTAATATAAAAAGAATATGAAAGATATACTATTTACCTTCTTCAATTATTTCGTATTCTTTTATACGAGTATGCTGGCGATATCTTTTATCGTATTCGCTTTCCTCTCTTTCATTTCTTTGAAACGGAGAAAAGACTACTATGTGGAAAGTTATGTACGGAAAATTATCAAAGAATCTCCCTATACACCGGGTGTTTCGGTCATTGCCCCTGCCTACAACGAAGAAAAGACTATTATCGATAATGTTAACTCGATGCTTGCCCTCGAATATCCAGTTTTCGAAGTTATTATCGTGAATGACGGTAGCACGGACAAGACTTTGGAGAAAATTACCGAATATTATGAACTGATAGAAGTACCATACGCATACATCGAACGAATCAAGACCAAACCGTTCAAAAGGCTTCTGAAGTCTACAAATCCGAAATACAGCCGCCTCATCGTTGTCGATAAAGAGAACGGAGGAACGAAAGCGGACGCTTCCAACGCAGGTATCAACGCCTCTTCCTATCCTTATTTTATCTGTACAGATGTGGACTGTATTCTGGAGAAGTATGCATTGTATCGTTGTATTTCACCGATCATATCTTCTGACAAACAAGTGATTGCCGTGAGCGGAACTATGCTGATGGCTAACGGTTGCGTAGTGAAGGACGGGCAGATTGTTGATGTCAAGACTCCGCGTACCCCTATTCCGCTTTTCCAGAATTTGGAATATATGCGTTCCTATCTGATAGGTAAGATGGGATGGTCGGCCATCAACGGGATGCCGAATGTATCCGGTGGATTCGGGCTTTTTGACCGTTCCGTAGCTATTGCGGCCGGAGGTTATGACGGCACTTCCTTTGCGGAAGACATGGACATGATTACCCGCATGGTAGGATATATGTGCGACTTCTCCCGGCCTTACAAGATAGTGCAGATACCGGACACCTGCTGTTGGACGGAAGGACCTCCCAACCTGGCAATGCTTTACCGCCAACGTACCCGTTGGGCACGGGGATTATTCCAAACATTGAGCGTCCATCACAAGATGATTTTCAAGAAAACCTATAAACAGATGGGGCTGTTAACCCTACCTTATATGTTTATCTTTGAATTCTTGGCACCCATCATTGAGGTTACAGGATTCAGCGTTTTCATTTACCTGGCTTTCACAGGGGCTGTCAACTGGAATACGGCATGGATGATTTACCTGACCATTTACGTATTCTGCCAATTCCTGTCCATCGTGGTTATCACTTACGATTACTACGTCGGAATGCTTTATAAAAGAGGATACGAATATTTATGGATTATCATTGCCTCCATATTGGAACCGATTTTCTATCATCCCATCATTACATTCTGTTCCCTAAGGGGATACCTCAGTTATTTGACCAAGAGAGACTTCAAGTGGAAGAAGATGGAACGGACAGGATTCAAACAGAAGAAAGGAAATGCCAATGAGGAAGATACCAAAGTCAATCCTGAACCCGCAACAATATAAGAATGTATAAATAACAAGATAAGATGAACAGAGTATTTCTCCATAAGATCACCATATTAGCTTGTTTGCTCCTGCTGATAACCTCTTCCATCGGAAGCGACAAAGGTTTCCAGACGCCGGAGCAATATGCCCAGATCATACAGGAGCATTTTGCCAATGAAGAGTGGGAAGCGGGGAAAGCACTGTTGGATGAAGGACTTCAGAAATACCCGAAAGTCTCCGATCTTCAATGGCTCATGGGTAAATACTGGTTCCATGAGAAAGACTACGATCAGTCTCGTTATCATCTTGTCAAAGCGGTGGAGGATAATTATAATAATGTCAATGCCAAACATTTACTGGTGGATGTCGAAGACATCACAGAAAATTACTCCAGTGCGATTTGCTATGTAAATGAGTTGCTGGAAGTAAATCCGTATTGGCGTGGATTGTGGCGCAGAAAGATTGAGTTGTACCGCAAACAGAACAACGATGTGGAAGCCGACCGTTTGCTGAGACGTATCAATCAGATTTATCCGAACGATACCATTTTACGGAAGGATTATGTATATAGTCTGGAAATGGGATATCGCCAGATGAAAAAAGGCGGTAACCGGAAGGAAGCAATCGAAAGACTGACCGAGCTCATCAAGATATCTCCCGATAATGAAGAGTTTTATCTGGACATTATCAATCTGCACTTGCAGGAGGGTAACCGGGAAGCCGCTTTAGGCTGGTCGTCCAATGGATTGGCGGCTATTCCCGGAAGTTCCGCACTTATCATCAAAAGAGCCGGAATTCTCGGTGAATTGGCACGTTTTCCGGAAGCATTGGTATTTGTACAGGAACAGATGAGAAGAAATAACAGTCCGGCAATACGGCGTATGTATAACAATCTGTTGCTGGAAGCCGCCCGCTCCGAAAAGCAACGGGATCCTTATGTACTCTACGGAATGGCTTATGAAGGCGGAAACAAGGATAAGGAAGCATTGGATTATCTGCTGAATACCTCCGTGACAAGAGGATACACCGATGACGCGCTCTTCTATATCAGAGAGGCGAAGAAACAATACGGTAACACAGACAAGGGAATCTTGTATAAGGAATATATGCTTTATCGTCAAATGAATGAGGACGATCTCGCTTACTCGGCTTTAAAGAAGCTGTATGATATGTATCCCGATGATTACGATATTGCTTTGGCCATGTCTTCCCTTCACATGAAAAAAGCCGAAAGACTTATGGAACTCGGCCTGTATTCGGAGGCATTGCCTCATGTATTATTCGTTTCACAAAGGCATATAGACAACGAAGTAAACGGTGCCGCATGGGAAAAAGCACTGAGTTGCTATATCAATATGAAGCGTTACAACGAAGCGCTCGCCACATTGGATACCATCACACTTCATTTCCCCGATTACGAAAACGGCACGTTGAAAAGGGCATTTATCCTCGATAAAATGGATAAAACAGAAGAAGCTTTGCAACTTTATCTGTCTGCCATCGAACAGAGTGATGAGGATATGCGCATTTTCTACGTGATAGGATACGAGGAACTGGCAATTCCTTACATCAAGAAATGTATGGAAGCGGGGGCTACGCAGAAAGCATACGATGAAGCCGTCAAACTCGTCAGCCTGAATCCATCGAGTGATTTAGGACTACGCTATGCCATCAACTCGTCTGGATTATTGGGAAAATACGATGAATTCGAGAAATATACGGCACAAGGTATCAATTTCTATCCGGAAGAGCCATTCTATCAAGCCAAAAGGGCTACCGTATTGGACCGTGACAAAAAATACGAAGCTTCGCTGGAATTCTTGAAGCCGATACTCAATAAATATCCGAGTAATAAGGAGATTATAGGCGCTTTCTCGCAAAGCAGTGAATACCGCGCTTTGCAACTGACAAAAGCGAAAGAACCTGAGCAAGCCCTTGCGGTGCTTGACACAGCGTTACTTTTCGACAGTCAGAACAAATCTTTGAAATACACAAAGGGAGTGGTGTATGAGGCTAACAGACAAGCTGATTCCGCATACTATTATCAGAAGTTCTACGAGCCTTCAATCATGGAATATCGCTCTTTCCAACGGCATTTATCGGGCTTACGAAGCATGACGCTTAAAAATGAGATAGCCCTGACTTATCTGCGTGCCCGCTATGGTGAAGAGGATATTATCACCTCTGTCGCCACCGCCGAATATACCCGTAAAAACCGGAAAAATACTTATACCGGACGTATCAACTATGCTGGAAGAAGCGGATCGGCAAGCGATAATATGGAGGCGGAGGAACAGACGCCGGGCGGAGTCGGCATTCAGGTACAAAGCGAATGGACGCATCACTTCTCACCGAAATGGAGCACTACGATCAATGCCGCTTTTGCCACCAAATACTTCCCGGACATTACTGCCGATGTAGCATTGCGCCATTATCTCAAGAATGATTGGGAAATAGCGGGACATGTCGGCTACAGACGGGTAACTGCCTACAACAAGCATTATGAGTGGAATAACGAATTCTTTGCCGGCAGTAACGGAGAAAACGGATACATATTCACCGGATGGGATGAGTCGAAAACAAACCTGCTCACCGTTGGCGGAGAGGTAGCCAAGACCATCGAAGAGGTCCGGCTTAATGCCAAACTCGACCTTCATTTCTTTAACTCCAAATTCTATTACAATGCGCAGGTCGGTGCGAAATATTTCCCTGCCAGCGATGGAAAGACAAATATCAATGCCATGGCAAGTATCGGTTCGGCACCGGAAACGGCCGTATTAGACTATGCGTTGCCCGGTTCCTTCTCACATACCAACACAATGGTAGGTTTGGGAGGCCAATATATGGTCAGTCCCAACATTACCATCGGCCTGATGGGGACTTGGAATACCTATTATAACCAGACGAATACAGTGCGGGGAACGGATCCGATCCATCGAATAGAAACGGTATCGACACGCTATAAAAACCTATATAATATCTATGCACAGATCTATATTTCATTCTGATAAGCTATGCCCCCTACTGGCAGGAATGATATGCGTTTGCTGCCTTTTATCCGGCTGCCATATGCAGGCGCGCACCGAGATATTTGCCTCCAAGGAAGGCTACCTCATCACAATCGGCGAAGACCCGACGGACAAAGATACCCGATGGGCCAAATACCTGTACGAGCACCTCAAAAAGCGTGCAAATGACGATGAAATGGTCGCTTTCGGGGTATCAGAGAAGGAAATGTGGCGTGTTATCATACGCATAGATCCGACCTTGCAGGAAGGGTTCAGGATCGCCATCAAAGGATCGGAAATAGAACTCACAGCAGCCGATGACAGACAAATGTTGTGGCTGCAATACCAATTGATAAAAAAGATAAGCAAGGAAGACCCGCGTATCGACGGTTCCGACCTTCCTCCCGCCATCATCAATCTGACAGATACTTGCGGTACGTTTGCTTTTGATTATCAAAGTATCTATTCCCCTTCCGGTCTGAATCCCGATTATACGGGAGTAATGGGACTCAATAACTTTGACGACAGTTGGGGTATATGGGGACACAACCTGAGAAAAGTATTGGGAGACAATGTAGATAAGGTATATGCTACCATCCACGGTAAGACAGACGACTCACAACTTTGTTTCTCTTCCGAAGAGATGTATCGGCAAATTGAGAGCTATATCGTAGATAATATCGGTGAAAAGGGAAGTTCTCGTTTTGTCATTGCTCCGGATGATACTCCGTACGCCTGTACTTGCGCCAGTTGCACAGCGATGGGAAATACGGAGAAGAACGCAACACCTGCCGTCACAGAACTGTTACTCCGGCTGTCGCAACGCTTTCCTAAACATTCCTTTTTTACCATATCCTATCTGAGCACCAAGCAGGTTACGGACAAACAGTTGCCGTCCAATGCAGGTATCATTGTCAGCGCCATAGACTTTCCACTCCGACGGATAGACGGCAAGAATGCACAGGAAAAAAAGTTTATGCAACAGCTGAATCAATGGAAGAAAGTTACGAAGAACATTTATATATGGGATTACATCAACAACTTCGATGACTATCTGACACCTTTCCCCATATTGAAGATAGCCCAGCAGAGACTCCGGTTCTTCAAGCAGAACGGAGCCAGTGGCATTTTTTTCAACGGAAGCGGATACAGCTATTCTTCTTTCGATGAAATGAGGACTTTTGTATTATCAGCCCTTCTTATCAACCCGGAACTTCCGGTTGATGAATTAATTAAAAGCTATTTTAATCAGGAATACCCGGTATCCAAAAAATGGCTGTACGATTACTACACAGAGCTAGAAAACAACGCCCAATCCGGTAAGCGGCTCGGACTTTACGCCGGTATCAGAGAATCGGAAAAAGGATTCCTCTATCCGGAGAAGTTTATCAAATTCTATGATGAAATGGGAAATTTTGTATCCGAAGCAAAAGGGAAAGAGCGCAAAAAGCTGCACGAGCTTCAAACCGCTTTATCTTTCACGCGCATGGAATTAGCACGTGACCACGGTTTCGACGCTTACGGATATGCCAAGCGGAATGGAAAGGATATTCAGCCGCTCCCCCAAACCCGTGAATGGATCGCCCAACTCAAAGAGCATAAAGCATTTGCCGGAATGGAATATTATAACGAGTCAGCCTATGAGATTGACTATTATATAAAGGAATGGGAACAATATATACTTGCTTCCGACATAAAGAAAAGTTTGTTTCTGGGAATGAATCCTTCCACAACCCCTAAACTGAATAAAAATGATTCAAAGAAACTGACCGACGGCACTCACGGTTTACCCGGAGACTATCATTGCGGTTGGGTTATCATTCCGGGAGAAGAATGTACCATCAACCTGCCAGTTAAAGGACTCAATGCATCAGGAACATTCTATATCAGTTTTCTGAATCTTCCCCGTCACCGCATCTATGCGCCACAGCAAGTTCAACTGTTGAAAGACGGAGTAGCCTATAAAACAATAGACTTGAAACCGGAAGACTCCCCAGAAAAAGGAGAAATGATGAAAGCCACCGTTCCGGCAGACTTGAACGGAACAGAACAATTAAGCATAAAAATCAGTTGTTTAAAGAAACCGGGAACGCAAATGGGTATCGATGAAATTGCATTCATCCCTTAGATGCTGAAAAAGTGATATAACAAAAATAAATGGCAACAATGAATAAATCTATATTCTATATTTTACTACTGACGGCACTTCCGCTCTGCTTTACAGGGTGCAGGAAGGAAGTACGTCCCACCAGCATGACGATAAAGGACTCGGTCAGGCACTATTACCCCATCAAGCAAGGCCAGCAACTCGATATCATGTTTACCATCACCAACACGGGAGAAGCTCCGTTAATCATTTCAGAAATGCAACCTTCCTGTGGCTGTATCATTCTGGATAAAAGTTCGCATATCATCATTCCCGAAGACGGTATCAGGCAATTCAAGGCAACCTACAACAGCATCAAGAATGTAGGCGAAGTGGTTCACCGCATCCGGATTTTCGGCAATATGCTCCCAAATGGAAAAGCAGAACTAAAATTTGATGTTAACGTAGTCCCCGACGCAGATTATACACGTGATTATGAAGAACTCTATCAGGATTTCAACACTAAGAACGGTATTGTCAGGGAGATGGTGGACGGAAAAGAATCGGAGTTAGGATATTATGTAGGAGAACTCTAATAATAAGTATTAAATATCAAGTATTAGGTATTAATTGCTATGTAGTGTCAGGCAGTTAATACCTAATATTTTTATCCCCTGGCACTTTAATACTTAACACCTAATACTTAATACTTAAAATCCATGCCCACTCTCATTGTTTTAATCGGACCTACAGGAGTAGGAAAAACAGAATTAAGCCTGCGACTGGCAGAGAACTTTCACACCAGCATTGTCTCTGCTGATTCGAGACAACTTTATGCTGAATTAAAAATAGGA
>OHPX01000933.1_pt1 | contig 12484 bp, 7 predicted proteins | sample 1577801 | NCBI WGS metagenome assembly OHPX01 (sample SAMEA3879584, study PRJEB24766) | human gut metagenome | biome: human-associated habitat; feature: feces | place: USA | collected 1985/1987 | reverse complement strand
ATTTCTTGAAATGACATAAATAGGTCAGAATTTATATCTATTATATTTTAATTTGATTTTGAACAAATTCTTTTAATTATTGAATTGTTTGTTTTATTATATTTTGCATTGGTTGCCTACTTTTGCTCTCACTCGGTTAGAGACAAAGTATTTATTATGAGATTTTTAAATTTAATATTATGGATTTGAAGAAAGCATTTTTTGTTTGCTTGTTGTTGTACTATGGAACAAGTGCCAACTCCGCTTTACCTGTACATTCTATGGCTGGTAAGACGAATCTGTCGGAGCAGGCGAAAGGTATTCGTATTAGTGGTACGATAACCGATAAGGACAGGAATCCTCTTCCCGGTGTGAATATACGCGTTATGGAAGAAGGAGGCACTGGAGTGATAACGGATATGGACGGACATTTCTATATGGATGTGCCGGGAAAAAGTTCCGTAATTGAGATTTCCTATATAGGATTTAAAACCCAGCAAATAAAAGTTGGAAGCAAGATTAACTTTGATGTGATTCTTGAGGAAGATATTGAAGCGCTGGACGAAGTGGTGGTTACGGGATATGGTAGCCAGAAAAAAATGTCGGTTATCGGTTCTATCGAAACATTGCAGCCAAAGAAGTTGCAGGTGGGGTCTTCACGTTCTGTTACTAATAACCTGGCGGGACAAATTGCCGGTGTGATAGCTGTTCAGCGTTCCGGTGAACCCGGGTACGATTCTTCTAATTTTTGGATTCGTGGTATTGCCTCTTTCTCTGGCGGACAGTCGCCACTAGTATTGGTTGATGGAATTGAACGTGATCTAAATCATATCGACCCGGCGGAAATAGAATCGTTCTCTGTATTGAAAGATGCTTCGGCAAGTGCTATGTATGGTGTGCGCGGTGCGAACGGTGTGATTGTTATTAATACAAAACGTGGTAAGATAGGTGCTCCTTCTGTGAATCTTCGGGTGGAACATTCTATTTCAGAACCTACAAAACTTCCTGAGTTTATCGGTGCAGCCGATCATATGGCATTATTGAACGAACTTACGGAAGACAGGACACGCTTGCCATTCAGCCAGGAGCAGATTGACAGGACTCGTTATGGATATGACCGGGATTTGTATCCGGATGTAAATTGGCTGGATCAAATAACGAAAGATTACGCTTACTCTACTCGTGCTAATTTAACGGTGTCGGGTGGCTCCGATTTTCTCCGGTACTCATTGGTCGGTTCTTATTTCGGTGAGAAAGGAATTATGGAAACGGACAAGACATTGCCTTATGACACCGGAATGAAGCTGACCCGTTATAACATGCGTGCCAATGTCGATTTGGATGTTACCAAGACGACAGTACTGCGTTTGAATGTCGGCGGTTTCTTGCAGACGCACCGTAAGCAGGCTTTTAGTACGGACAATGCTTTCGACAGAGCATTTATGACTTCCCCTTTTGTGCACCCTGCCCGTTACTCTGACGGAACAATTCCTATCATGAATATCAACGGAGTCAATCCTTGGGCTGCTGTGACACAAAGTGGATATGATGTGGTTACGGCCTCACAGATTCAATCTTTGTTTGCTGTCGAGCAGAACCTGAAAATGATCACTCCGGGATTGAAAGCGAAAGTGTCATTCTCGTTCGACCGCTGGAATCAGAGTTCGATAACCAGAGGCAAGAATGCGACTTACTATACTATTGCTACCGGTCGTGATATAGAGGGTAACCTGATTCATTCGGTGTTGAAATACGGAGATGATTCTTTGGGACATGGCAATAAAGGTGAATATGGAAATTCGAGGGTCTACTTTGAAGGAACGCTGACTTATGCACGTACTTTCGGAAAACATGATGTGGATGCATTGTTCCTGTATAATCAGCAAAGTTTTGACAACGGTAGTGTACAGCCTTATAGAAAGCAAGGTATTGCGGGGCGTCTTTCTTATACATTCGATAGCCGCTATGTGACGGAGTTTAACTTTGGTTATAACGGTTCGGAGAATTTTGCCAAAGGAAAACGTTTCGGATTTTTCCCCTCTCTTGCAGTTGGTTGGCTTATATCCGAAGAACCTTTTATGGATAAGTTCAGAAATACTTTGAGTAAATTGAAATTAAGAGCATCTATAGGAAAAGTTGGTAATGATGACATTGGTGGACGACGTTTTGCCTATATGACAACATTGAAGACAGATGCAGACACGTATCACTGGGGTGATACAGGGCAGATTGAACGTAAAGGTATTTCTGAAGGAGAAGTAGGAGTGGAAAACCTTACGTGGGAGACTGCATTAAAAATGAATCTTGGAGTAGAATTGGGCTTATGGAATGAACTGGAACTGCAAGTAGATGTATTTAAAGAAAAGCGTACTAATATTTTCATGCAGCGTAAAATTATTCCGTCACAAACCGGATTCTTGACAAATCCATGGGCTAACTTTGGTGAAGTGACTAATCGTGGTGTGGAATTCTCTTTGAATTATAGTAAACAAATCAATAAAGATTGGTTTATAGGTTTCCGTTCTAACTTTACTTATGCTATCAATCGGGTAGACGAGTATGATGAACCGGAATCTGTGGTAGGTACATACAAAGGGCTGACAGGACGTTCATTGAATACTTTGTGGGGGTTGCAGGCAGAAAGACTGTTTACGGCAGATGACTTTGATGCGGATGGTAATTTAAAATTCGGTATACCGACACAAGATGTAGGAGCTTCCAAGGTTCGTCCGGGTGATATTAAATATGTGGATATGAACGGTGATGGTTTCATTACTGATGCAGATGAAGGTTATATTGGCGGAACAGTAGACCCGCGTATTGTTTACGGATTCGGTGGTAATATAAATTACAAGAACTGGGACTTGAATTTTTTCTTTCAAGGGACAGGCGATACTTATCGTGTAATCGGTAATACTACATACTTTATTCCGGGTAGCGGACAAACGTTGCAAGGAAATGTCTATTCCAACTATAATGACCGGTGGACAGAAGAGAATTCTTCTCAGGATGTATTTTGGCCAAGATTGTCGGAAGAGCCTAACCGGCAAAACTACCGGAGCTCCACCTGGTGGAAAAAGAATATGCGATTCTTGCGTCTCAAGACTTTGGAATTGGGATATACTTTGCCGAAAATGATAACCGAGAAGATACATTCGAAGTCGGTTCGTTTCTACGTGAGCGGTAATAACCTTTTCTGTTTTTCTCCGTTCAAACTATGGGATCCGGAATTGGATACTGATACCGGTTTGCGTTATCCTGCTATGCGTTCCGTTATGTTTGGAGTTGACCTGAATTTCTAATTTAAAAAAAGACGATCATGAGTTTGAAGAAATATATATTTGCCGGATTGATAGGCATCGTATCGTTGGGTTCCTGTACGTATCTTGACAAAGAACCGGATACGGAGATTGATATAGATATGGTCTTTGAAAATAAGACAAAGGTAGAATCTTGGCTGGCTAATGTATACAGCCGTATTCCTAATCCGGGAAATGACTGGTTGAATACATACGGATGGGAAGTATTTGCGGATGACCTGACTGCTTCCGCACGTTGGCAACAGTGGGACTGGCCTAATATCACTAAGATTCTTGGTGGATGGACGCCTAATACACAATGGGCGGGTAATTTCTGGGATGGTCTTCCTCGGAAAATACGCCAGGCTTACATATTTATTGAGCGGGTGCATGCATTGCCTGAGGCCGATCTGTCACAGAAAGAAGTGGATTATATGAAAGCGGAAGCGCGTTTCCTTGCAGCTTATTATTGGTGGCAATTGTTGGAGACTTATGGACCGATTCCTTTTAGACCCAATTACATTGCTCCTACTGACTTTACTCTTTCGGACTTAATGGTGGGACAGAGACCGTTTGACGAGATTGTCAGTCATTTGGATAATGAAATGCTGGAAGCGGCAAAGCAACTGCCGCCTGTATGGCAAAGTGTAGAGAAATATGGTCGTATCACTTCCGTTATGTGTCTGACTATTCGTGCAAAAATGTTATTGTTTGCAGCCAGTCCGCTTGTGAATGGTAATGAGTGGTACATCGGGCATAAGAATAAGGAGGGAGAAGAACTGTTTAATTCTACTTACAGTCAGGAAAAGTGGGTAAAGGCTGCTGAGGCTTGTAAACTTTTGCTTGATGAGGCAGACCAGGCTGGATACCGTTTGTATGTGGAATATAATGAAGAAGGAGAGATTGACCCTTTCACTTCGCTTGAAAATGTTTGGTTCACCAAGTTTCAGGATGGAAATAAGGAAATTCTGTTCCCTTACACAAAGCAGGATGCTTATCAAAGTTATCAGTTCTATACCAATAAGGCTGTGACTAAGGAGTATGGTGGTGGAAATGGTTTGGGAGTATATCAAGGGCTGGTAGATGCTTTCTTTATGAAGAACGGGCTTCCGATAACGGATGACAATGCAGAATATGTGGAAGGAGGTTTCTCTACAGAAAAAGAAACAAGAGTCACTGAGTGGACAGGTGGAACAGGACAAAAGGGAGAAGTGACTGCAGAAGGGACTTATAATATGTATTGCAACCGCGAACCGCGTTTCTATACAACGGTGAGTTATAATGGTTCTTGGTATGCCTTAGCCGGACGTAAATATGAGTTCTTTAAGAACCAGAAAGATAACGACTACACACACGATGCTCCTCAAAATGGTTATTTGGTTCGTAAAAAAGTATATCCTCAGGATAATCCGAAGAATGGCAGTTATAAATGGCGGCAAATGTTCTTGTACCGTTTATCAGCTTCTTTCCTTGATTATGCCGAAGCAATCAATGAGGCTTATGATAATAAGGTATCCCGTGAGGAAGCGTTGAAATATGTAAATAAGGTGCGTGAACGTGCAGGTGTGCGGCAGTATACATTGAATACTGTTTCATTGGATGACCCTAAATATATTCATGTAGATGACAATCAGCTGGCAGTACGTGAGGTAGTTCGTATGGAACGGCGTGTTGAACTTTGTTGCGAAGGTTCACGCTGGTCGGATATCCGCCGTTGGAGAATCGTTGAGAGTCTTCCTGAAATGTGTGGAGATGACTATGGCATGAATTATGGTGGAACGAACAGTAATGAGTTCTATAAGAGAACTGTATTCCAGACACGTGTATGGAAAAGGGCAATGTATTGGATGCCGGTATATTTCGAGGAGATAAATAAGAATCCTAACCTTGTTCAGGCTCCTTTCTGGAATTAATTAAATGAAAAGCATGATTATGAATAAGATAATGAAATTAATATGCTTGCTCTTTCTGGTATCGATAGTAGCGAGCTGTAATAAAGATCCGGAGTACTACACACTGGAAACACCTGCAGACCAGATGCTATTAAAGGCTTCTTCTACCGAACTTACTTTGGAGAAAGAGAAGGAGAACGAGACTGCGGTTACTTTTACGTGGAACGCTGCAGCACAGCGTGGTGGTGCTGACGCCAGTATTGCTTACTTCTTTAGAATGTATATGGCGGACTTACACTCCAATGTCACTAGCTTATATGAAATTGAAGCCGGAGAACGCTCTATCAGCTTCACGCATAATGAACTGAATGATATTTTGGCTTCTTGGAGCATACTTCCCGGAGATAAAGTTACTATCGAGGCAGAGGTAATCGCTCAAGTGAATTCGTCTGCTCAGTATTTGAAACCGGAATTGTCGAAAACACAATTCGATGTGGTCGGGTATGATAAGAATGCTACTGAGATTTATATGGTGATGATAACGGAAGATGGTGAAAGGTCTATGCGGAGAATGACGGAAAAAGTTGTCGGTTCGGGAATCTACCAGTCACAGGCAGAATTGAAACCATGCAAGTACTTCTTTGCGCTCAGTGCAGAATCGGATTATCCATGTTACATGAAAGGCGAAAATGGAGATAACTCTTTGCAGTATGTAGCGGAAGATGGTGATTATGAGATGCTGGAGAATACAAAGAGCGGTACATATACAATAGTAGTCGATCTGAATGTATTTGATGTGAACATAGTCAGTTTGTATCCTTTGCCGAAAGATGGTATTTGGATTGTCGGTAATTCTTGTGATGTAGGTTGGGACTTAGGAGTGGCTAAAGAGAAGGGGGCTTTGCAAAGTAAGGATCCACGCCATCCGGAGCTTTGGACCTATACTGGCAATTTCTATTACAATGGCGGCAGTAATGAATTTAAACTTTCAGTGGAACTTGATTGGGGTGGTAAATTCTTCTTTGCTCCCGTCAACCTTGCCAATCCGGCAACAGAACATGAACTTGGAGAAGCGAGATATCAAGGTGACGGTGGAGACTTGAAATGGAGCGTAGCATCGGATGGTAAATACACTTTGACAGTAGACCTTGACCAAATGAAGATATATCTGAATCCTGCTGAGTAATCTTCATAATGAGTTAATTAAAATATGGAAATCATGAAAAAACTGTTTATTATAATCTGTTTGCTTGCCAATATAGTTGTGTTGGGAGCCTGTGGCGACGTAGAAAGTGCGGGTGAACCGCAGCCGCGTGTACCGAGAGTGGAAGTAGAGTCAGAAAATTACTATGTACAAATTGTGCAGGAGAATATTGATGGAGTTGCCTTCGTCTACCGTTGGCTGGATATGGATACGGCATCGAAATATGTCATAACCCTGGGCCTGGAAGTGGATGGAGAAACGACTGAGACAATAGGAGTAGAGGATAAGAGTATATTGACCTATGACGGAGTGCGTGAACTGCTTTTTACTAACCGGCAGATCATGGAATACATGAGAACCTTTGGATTGGATGGAAAGGAAGCTCAACTGAGCATTACATTGGAAGCGTTCCAGGCAGATGGTACGCCAATTACTTCCGAAGCAGCTAAGGCATCAAAGACCTCTAAGATCGATATTATATTGGGTCCCGATGTGGAATTAAATCCGGATTTGGAATAGAATAGTAACAATTAACAAGAAAAACTCAAAACTTATGTATATGCAAAATATAATCGCGCTTGGAATGATTTCCCTATTCACTTGGGGGTGCGGTAATAGTGACAAGCAGAAAGGTGAAACGGTGCAAACGCCGTTGGTAGACAAAGTGTGGTATTCAAATCCGGTTATAGACTCCGATAATCCGGACAGTGATAAAGGCAGAGGATGGCTATTTCTATCTGTACGCTACGGGAGGTAATACATGGATACATAAGTCTAAGGATCTGGTACATTGGACTTATGTGAGTGGTGCCTATGAGGAAGATAAAAAACCGTCATGGGAGCCGGATGCTGGTATCTGGGCACCGGATATTAATTATATCGATGGTAAATATGTAATGTACTACTCTTTGTCCAAATGGGGCGGTGGAGAAACTTGTGGTATTGGAGTTTCCGTTTCGGATAGACCGGAAGGGCCGTTTACCGACCAAGGTAAGTTATTCCGGAGCAATGAGATTGGCGTGCACAACAGTATCGACCCTTTCTATATCGAGGATAACGGCAAGAAGTACCTGTTTTGGGGAAGCTGGTATGGTATTTGGGGAGTTGAGTTGAGCGAGGATGGCCTTTCGCTGAAAGGTGGAATAGAGAATGCGAAAGCAACAAAAATCCAAGTTGCTGCCAACACCGGAAACACGAATGCTTACGAAGGGTCCTATATATTGAAAAGAGGCGATTATTATTATCTGTTCTGTTCTACCGGTACCTGCTGTGAAGGTGCGAATAGTACCTATCAGACGGTGGTATGCCGTTCTACAAATCTTTTCGGTCCTTATGTAAATAAGGCGGGCGAAAAGATGAACGATAACAAACATGAGGTGTTGATACATAAGAATGATGCATTCCTGGGCACAGGGCACAATGCTGAAATAGTACAAGATGATGAAGGTAAAGATTGGATAATCTATCACGCTTACCGCACTTCCGATCCGTCTTTGGGTCGCGTAGTCTTGCTTGATAGAGTGTATTGGGATGACAACGGATGGCCTTATCTCGTAGGAGATGGTCCGGTTGTGAAGGCGGAAGCACCTGCTTTCAAGGATAATAAGTAATTGGTATGAGATAATTGCAGCTATATAGCTGCAATTATCCTAATTTTGTTCTCGGATTTTAAATTTATAGGTTTTAAAAATGTTATGAAAAAAAAATTACTGCTAAGTTTGCTTTGCATTTTACAGAGTGTTCTATTTGCACTGCAAGCACAAAACACACAACGGAATATCGCATATACGGATGATAACGTGAGATTCACAGTCATCTCCGACGGGGCTCTCCGCTTGGAATATGCTCCGGATGGGAAATTTGTAGACGACAGATCGCACATGGCTATCAATCGCCTGTATCCTCAAGTAGATTACAAACTGAAAACAAGAGGAGGATGGGTTGAAATAACGACTTCTAAGATGAAGATGCGTTATAAGAAAAACAGCGGACAGTTTACGGATAAGAACTTAATTATCACCGCAGCTAAAGAAATGCTGCCTTTTTCCTGGAAACCCGGTATGCAACAGAAGGGTAACTTGAAAGGTACTTATCGTACATTGGATGGCATGGATGGTGATACGCAGACACAGACTTGGGTGGCTGATACAAAGAAGGGTGAAAAACTGAAACTGGAAGATGGTCTGCTGGCTACGGACGGCTGGACTTTCATCGATGATTCGCAAGGACTTCTGTTTGATAATGATAAGGACTGGGATTGGGTGAAAGAGCGTCCGGCTAATGGCGGGCAGGACTGGTACTTCATGGCTTATGGACATGATTATAAAGCAGCTCTGAAAGATTATACTCTTTTTGCCGGAAAAGTGCCGTTGCCACCCCGCTATGCGTTCGGTTACTGGTGGTCGCGCTATTGGTTGTACTCTGATAAGGAATTCCGCAATTTGATTGATAATTTCCATACGTATCAGATTCCTTTGGATGTATTGGTAGTAGATATGGACTGGCATTATACGGAACAAGGAAAAGGCGGTTGGACTGGTTGGACCTGGAACAGGGACCTGTTTCCGAATCCGAAAGGATTCCTCGGATACCTCAAACAAAATGACGTGAAAATAACCCTCAACCTGCACCCTGCGGATGGAGTGGCTTCTTATGAAGAAAAATATCCTGAACTGGCAAAGGATATGGGAATTGATCCTCAGTCCAAACAAACGATTCCATGGATAAACTCAGATAAGAAGTTTATCAAGAATATGTTCAAGAATGTATTGACTCCGATGGAGAAAGACGGGGTTGATTTCTGGTGGCTGGATTGGCAGCAAGGGATCTATGACCCGAAAATGAAGAATTTGAGTAATACCTGGTGGATTAATTATGCCTTTTTCAGTAATATGGAAAAGAACCGGGATACGCGTCCTATGTTGTACCATCGTTGGGGAGGTTTGGGAAATCATCGCTATCAGGTCGGTTTTTCAGGTGATGCGGTTGTATCATGGAAATCATTGGATTTTCAGCCTTATTTCAATTCTACGGCTTCTAATGTATTGTATGGCTATTGGAGCCATGACTTGGGCGGACATATCGGCGAAAGTATCGATCCGGAAATGTACACTCGCTGGTTGCAATTCGGAGCTCTAAGTCCGATTATGCGTACGCACTCGCAAAAGAGTGCCGGTTTGAATAAAGAACCGTGGGTGTTTAACAAAGAGTATTGTGATATTCTTCGTAAGACAATCCGGCAGCGTTATGAGATGGCTCCGTATATTTACACGATGGCCCGTAAAGGGTATGATGAAGGGTTGTCACTTTGCCGTCCGATGTATTATGACTATCCGGAAAGTAAAGAGGCTTATGAATTCCGCAGTGAATATATGTTTGGAGATGATATTTTGGTTGCTCCCGCTACGGCTCCGGCAAAGGATGGTTATGTACAGGTGCGTGCGTGGTTGCCCGAAGGTGAGTGGTATGAAATGCATACCGGTACTTTGCTGAAAGGCGGTCAGATTGTAGAGCGTCCTTTTGCTATCGACGAATATCCGATTTATGTAAAGGCAGGCGCTGTATTGCCAATGTACACAAGCAAAGTAATGAACTTGAATGGCAATGACGAAGAAGTTGTAATTACCGTATTCCCCGGTGGAAATGGGGCGTCTTCCTTTAGTTTCTACGAGGATAATGGAAACGATAAGAATTATGCGTCAGAATATGCTGTGACTAAACTGACAGCTTCCCGCCAGGGACAGGAACAAACAATTGTTATCGGCAAGCGTGAAGGACAATATAAAAATATGCCTGTTTCCCGTTCATTTAAAGTGAAGGTGCTCTCATCGCTTGTCCCGCAGTCTGTTACTGTGAACGGACAACCTGCAAAATACGAATACTTAGGTGAAGAGTTTGCCCTTTCTGTCGATTTGCCGGTTTTGTCTTGCGACCAGGAAAAGGTCATTAAGATAGTTTATCCTGCGGAAACGGCTGATATGAACGGTTTATTGGGAGCATCAAGACGAGTTGCCAAATCTATGGAGCAGTTGAAATATCGTGATTCATATATTTGCTTTAAAGAAGAATTTGGTAAGATGGGAAGTTTAAGTGAAGCAGTTACTTATGCTCCGGACAAGATTTCTTCTTTAGTTTCCGATTTCTGGAAAAGTTATAATGATTTTCCGGAAGTTCTGAAACGCCAAGGTTTGAGTGACGATAATAAGGCGTGGTTCTTGCAGTCTATTTGCTGGAAATAAGAGTGTAGATGGACGGAATGATGAAGAGGAAATCCTTTTCGGACACTTTCCTCTTTTGTTTTTCGGGCTGAAACCTGTCAGGGACTTGACAAATGCATTTTAATGTTGTATCTTTGTAGCTCAAGGAAATGGATTTCTGCCTGATAATAACTGAAAAATTAGATAAAAATGAATATAGAAGTAGTATAATATAGTGACAATTGTTCTCTCTCTTCTTGGACTATACCAGGAGATAGAGTATCTGATATAGGCTAAGGCTGCGAATTTTGTGGAATTTGCAGCCTTTTTTGTTGTAAAAAATAGACGATAAAAGCCGAATTCGCAATTTGAGATTTTATAATAAACTTGGATACCGTTTATAATAAACTGCTCAAAAGTTTATTATAAATGTATCATACGTTTGTGTACTAAGCTGTAATGATATTTGATGGAACGTTTTCCTTTGTGTGGTATCTTTCGGGATTGAGGTAATTATAGTATACAAATAGTGTAGTCTCTTACTTTTACAAGATGGAGCGGAAGGCGGCTCTCTATCCCGCCCAGTTCTCTCTATCCAGATTCCGATAACTGATGGCTTCTGCCAAATGAGCGGAAAGAATCTGTTCACTTCCTTCTAGATCGGCAATGGTACGCGCTACTTTCAATATACGGTCGTATGCGCGTGCGGAAAGATTGAGGCGTTCCATTGCATTTCGCAGCAGGGAAAGTCCTTTGTCATCCGGCCGCGCATAAATGGATAATAGCTTGCTGCTCATCTGTGCATTGCAGTAGATTCCCGGATACTCAGCATAGCGTTTTTCTTGTATCTGACGAGCTCTGATTACACGTTTACGAATGGCGGCACTGGACTCTCCTCTTCGTTGGTCGGAGATTTTGTCAAAAGGGACTGGGATGATTTCAATCTGAATATCAATCCTGTCGAGCAAAGGACCGGAAATCTTATTCAAGTATTTCTGCACTTGTCCGGGACTGCATACACACGCTTTGGTCGGGTGATTGTAATAACCACATGGGCAAGGGTTCATGGAGGCTACCAATGTGAAGCTGGCAGGATAATCTATACTGCTTTTTACGCGGGAAATGGTGATACGCCTATCTTCCAACGGTTGTCGTAGTACTTCGAGTACGTTTCTACTAAATTCTGGCAATTCGTCAAGAAATAAGATCCCGTTGTGCGCTAAGCTTATCTCTCCGGGCTGGGGAAAACTCCCTCCTCCTACCATGGCGGTTTGTGAGATGGTGTGGTGTGGATCTCGAAAGGGGCGCTGGGTTATTAGTGATGAATTGCGGTTTAGCTTTCCAGCTACGGAGTGTATTTTGGTTGTTTCGAGACTTTCTCCTAAAGAAAGTGGAGGAAGGATGGAGGGTAATCTTTTTGCCATCATTGACTTTCCACTTCCAGGTGCACCTACCATAATCAAGTTGTGACCACCGGCTGCTGCCACTTCGAGGGCTCTTTTCACATTCTCTTGTCCTTTTACATCGGCAAAGTCAAATTCAAAGTTACTTTGTTGGGCATAGAACTCTTCCCGAGTATTGACTATGGTTGGCGCTAATTCTCGCTCATTATTGAAAAATTGGATGACTTCTTTAATATTGCTGACGCCATAAACTTTCAATTGATTGACTACGGCAGCTTCTCGGGCATTTTGTTGGGGAATGATTAATCCTTCGAAGCCATCTTCACGAGCTTTAATCGCAATAGGAAGAGCTCCTTTGATGGGCTGTATGCTTCCATCAAGACTCAGTTCTCCCATTAGCAAGTAGCGAGGGAATTTTTCGGAAGATATAGTCCCGTTGGCTCCCAGAAGGCCGATGGCAAGGGGTAAATCGTAGGCTGAACCTTCTTTGCGAATATCTGCCGGTGCCATG
>OHPX01000914.1_pt1 | contig 12608 bp, 10 predicted proteins | sample 1577801 | NCBI WGS metagenome assembly OHPX01 (sample SAMEA3879584, study PRJEB24766) | human gut metagenome | biome: human-associated habitat; feature: feces | place: USA | collected 1985/1987 | reverse complement strand
GTAGCAGTCGCCGTTTTCTCCGCCGCCCTTTGACCATGCGGCGTCGGAGGCATGGAACAGGACGCGCGGTTCGCCCGCCGCGCTGTTTCGGGGCTTTTCCGCAGCGGACAAAGGACAGGCTTTCTGCGGACGGGCAAATTCCCTCCCGCTTTTTCGCCGTGTTCGTTCCGTCCTTCGCCGCGGAATCGAAACGCAGGATGCGCCCGCGCCTTGCCCGCCCCGCGTTCGGCGGTCTGTTTCGCCTGAGATACCTCTATTGTACCGAAAACGGTCGAAAAGATCTACCGGAAAATGGAAACAACCGTCTTTTTTCCACAAAGGGAGAAAAGACGGTTGAAAACAGTTTGCTTTTTCTGCACCGGCTGTTTTGAAAATGCGCGGGCGCGCGCCGCGCTGTTTCCGGCTTTACAGCGACAGCCGCGCAATGACCTCGTGCAGCTGGTCGGCAGAGGCCATCAGGGCGGCGTGCTCCTCGGAGCTCAGCGGAATCTCCAGCACCTTCTCCACGCCCGCGTGACCGACGACCGTCGGCAGGCTCAGCGCGAGATTCTGGAGGCCGTACTCCCCGCGCGGCAGCACGGAGATCGGCAGTACCGCGTGCTCGTCGCGCAGAATGCTCTCGGAAATGCGGGCGACGGCCATCGCAATACCGTAATACGTCGCACCCTTTCGCTCAATGATCTCGTAGGCGCTGCCCCGGACGGCTTCATAGATGCGCTGCATGGAGTTCTCGTGATCGAAATGGCCGCGCAGCTCGCAGAAGTGATTGAGATCAATTCCCGAGACGTTTGCGCCGCTCCACACGGCCAGCTCGCTGTCTCCGTGCTCGCCGATGATGACGGCATGAATGCTGCGCGGATCCACATCGAGGTGGCGGCCCAGCTCATATTTGAGACGGGCGGTGTCAAGAACGGTGCCGGAGCCGATCACGCGCTCGGCGGGGAAGCCGGAGATACGCTGTGCGGCGTAGGTCAGTACATCCACGGGATTCGAGACGATCATGAGAATACCGGCGAAGCCGGAGGCGGTGAGGTTCGGCAGAATGCTTTTGAGGATCGCGACATTTTTATCGATGAGATCGAGCCGCGTCTCGCCCGGCTTCTGATTTGCTCCCGCGGTGACAATGACGAGGGCGCAGTCGGCAGTATCCCGGTAGTCGCCCGCGTAGATGTCCATGGAGGCGGTGTAGGGCAGGCCGTGGCTGAGATCCATGGCCTCGCCCTCAGCCTTTTTGTGGTTGGCGTCGATGAGGACAAGCTCGGAGAAAAGGCCTCGCTGCATCAGGCTGAAGGCAATGGACGCGCCGACGAAGCCGCAGCCGACAATGGCGGCTTTGCGTTGATTGATCATGGGGAATCCCTCCTTTTTTCTAATTAAAAAATAGTTTAAAATAATCATTCACACGCAGAGGACTTACCTGCCGGACGAGTGTCTGCCACCTGCCGGACGAGCTTCCGTTACCTGCCAGACGAACATCAACAACCTACCAGACGAACATCGGCAACCTACCGGACGAAGCCAGTCATCTGCCGGATTAATGCGCCCATCTTTTCTTCACATCATCCCACACAGCTGATGCATCGGGACGTGGCGGCGCATCAACCGGAATAAGATGTCCCAGATACGTTCGCCGCCCGTCGACGACGCTTTCAAAGCGGTTTACATCCTTGTCGACCGTATTCTCAAGCTCTTTCAGCAAGGTTTCCCTCAACGTGCGACAAGTAACGGAACCGGCCGCGATATAATTTGAAAAATACCGTTTCACGTCCTCCGGAAAAAGCAGTCCCGCTCCTTTGTCATAAAGGCGGATATGTTTTTTGAAGATTTCCAAAATAAGTTTTTGATGGTCTACAAAAAGCTTTCCCAAACCGGAATGCTGCCCGGCCAATTCCATATATGACTGGAAAGTAGAAAGTTGGTCCACCAACTTTTCCCAAGGCAACACGGGTTGTAACGGGCCATGATTGCCTTCATCCGCCAAACGGCTCACAAGAGACGGTGTTTCTATATTACTCCTATTATTGTTTACAACAGAAACACTTCCTTTACTCTCCTCTTCTTTACTTTCCTCTTCTCTCCTCTTCTGGTTTTCAGTGGGTTTTCTCCCTTTACTGACGGGCGTTTCAGCACTTTTTGCCACCTTTTTCGGACGCCCTCCTTTTTTACCGTTTTCGATGTCCATTTTCCGCTTCTCTTCCAAGCTTTTCATCACCCTATCCAAGTAAGAAGAACGAAACATCTGTCGTTCCTCATCCAGTTCGAAGAGATCGAATTCGCGAAGTACCCGCTCCACCGCAACTTCATCCACATCATACCGCCGGGCCATGGCCTTCAGTAAAACCGGTTTGCACGACGCCTCATAAGCATCTTTAGTGCGCAGATGCAACAGCAACATCACGTAAATTCCGAGTGCTTCCGCGGCATTCATCTCTGACATCATACAGGCAATATTGTCGTCATTCAACAAATTTACCTCCAAATTGAAATACTGATCTTTCTTCATTTTCATTTATCATTTATTATTCCACATTTAATACTTCCGGGGCGCAAAGGTGCAAAATGTATTTTATTCCAGCTATCGCAAAAATGAGAGAGGGATTATATATTTTTTATCCGACCTTTGCCAAAAATTATTAATAATCCCAAACAATATGGACACAAAACGCAACCAAACGTTGGAAGAAATAGAAGAAAATAAAATAGTGAACGAGCATTACCAGAACAGAGTAATGCTGATAAAAAAGCTCTTGAAAACGTCACGGCTAGCCACAGTAGACCTCTGCGTGCATATCGACATCAGTGAAGCCTCCTACTACCGTTACATAAATTTCACCAGCTATATGAAAGCAGACATTTTCATACATGCTTGTCTCTTCCTCAAGCAATATATTGAAAGTCACCACATTCCTTATACCCAAGAAGAAAAACGGCTTATAAAAACATTAGACCTGTTTCAGATTTCCTCAAATAGCAACTTAAACTGCAATTAAAACACAGAAAAGGAGAAACTTATCATAAGTTTTATTACATTTGCAATGTAATAAAGGTCTTTAAAACTTAAAAAATGAGTGATAGCGAAACAGACAGCCCATCAATAAAAGCACTGATCGTTTTCAGAGAAAACGGAGAAACCGACAATCTATTTGTTCCTATCTTATGCGATGCTATCAGAATGGCTGGAATCAATGTAAGATACTCCCAAAAAGAATTCTGGGAATCGGATACGACTTATGACATCATCCATTTCCAATGGCCGGAAGAACTGGTGGGATGGACATGCAAAGACCCCGACGTCATCCGCCGCCTGAAAGAACGCATTGATTTTTTCCGCTCGCGAGGAACTCATTTCATATACACACGGCACAACATTCACCCCCACTATGCAAATGATATCATCAGCCGGGTCTACGACATAATCGAATCGGAGAGTGACACCGTAGTGCACATGGGACATTACAGCCAGACAGAATTCATACAAAAATATCCCGACAGCAGGAACGTCATCATCCCGTACCACATCTACCAATACACCTACAAAGAAGATATCAGCATAGAGCGCGCGCGCCAATATCTGAACCTGCCACAAGAAGCATTCGTCGTCACCGCCTTCGGGAAATTCCGCAACCGGGAAGAAAGACGTATGCTGCTCGGAGCGTTCCGCGACTGGGACAAAGAACGGAAACTACTGATAGCCCCTCGCTTATGCCCCTTTTCAAGGCGCAATAACTATGGCAGAAATATCCTCAAACGATGGGCTTCCCGAATTGGCTACTATGTCCTCATGCCGTTGTTAAACCGTATGTTCAGACTACAAGCGGGAGCCAACGACGAACCGATAGACGAGTGCGACCTCCCTTATTATATGTCTGCCTCTGACGTGATATTCATCCAAGAAAGAAATGCACTAAACTCCGTAAATATTCCTCTTGCTTTTCTTTTCCACAAGATAGTCGTAGGACCAAATACCGGCAATATAGGCGAACTATTAAAAAACACAGGCAATCCGACTTTCAATCCGAATCATAAAGCCGATATCATACGGGCACTGAAAATGGCCTGGCAGTTATCTACTTGGGGAAAAGGAGAAATGAACTATACCTATGCACTAGAAAACATGAGTATAGATAAAGTGGGCAAACAATATGCCGAAGTATATAGAGATTTGAACAGCAGATTGTAATGCTGCTGCCAGTATCAATAATTTATCAGAATACGAAATGCATGAAATATAATGAAATAAAAGTCAGTGTCGTCATTCCTGTCTATAACACTGAAAAATATGTTCGTCAAGCAGTAGAAAGCGTGATGTATCAAAGCTTGAAAGAACTGGAAATAATAGTTGTAGATGACGGATCAACAGACAAAAGTTTAAGTATAGTAGAAAAACTGGGTGACACTGACAAACGTATACAAATATATACACAAGCGAATCAGGGACAATCAATTGCGCGTAACAGAGGGATCTCACACGCACACGGAGAATATATCTATTTTATGGATAGCGACGATCTGCTGGAAGAAGATGCTTTGGAATTGTGTTATCATAAATGCAAAGAAGAAAAACTTGATTTTGTATTTTTTGATGCTTTAGTTTTCTTTGAAAACAACGTTGAAAATGCTCCAACACTGAATTACAAACATACAGAGAAATTAGAAGACAAAATCTATACCGGCCAGGAAGCACTTGAAATTCAATTACAGAATAAAGAATATACTCCTTCCGTTTGCCTGCACTTTATTCATAGAAACGTGATAGAAAAACATAATCTATCATTTTATCCCGAAATCGTACACGAAGACCAACTGTTTACTACCTTGCTTTATCTACAAAGCACGAAAGCAGCTTGCATTAAACGAACTTTTTTTCATCGTCGTATGAGAAAAGATTCTACAATGACGAGTAAATTCGCAATGCGGAACATAAAAGGATATCTTGTCGTCACAGAAGAGATTCTTAGCTTTAGAAGACAGACTACCGAAGATAAAAATAAAGAAATTATTGATTTATATTTATCTCAAATGCTTGACGCTGCCATGTGGCAAGCACATTCACTAAAATTACCGGAGCGGATCAAACTCGCACGGTTGTGCCTGCAAAAATATAAAAAGTATGTATCGACAAAAACGATAGGGGCATTACTTTTCAAATTCCTATTTATAAACCATAAAAAAACGGTCGACAATGGCTAGCAACATTAAAAATCAACTCTTTTCAGGAGTGTTCTATACCGCACTGGCCAAATACAGCGGCATTGTCATTTCTCTTGTAATAGCAGGAATACTGGCCCGCCTCCTATCTCCGGACGACTTCGGAATCGTAGCCGTTGCCACCGTAATCATCGCTTTTTTCAGCCTCCTCACCGATATGGGAATATCTCCCGCTATCATACAGCACAAATCACTGACAAAAGATGAACTATCAACTATTTTCTCGTTTACCGTATGGACCGGCATCGGAATCAGCATCTTGTTTTTTGCAGCTTCATGGATGATTGCCGACTATTACGAAAGCGAAATCCTGCGGACACTGTGTCAACTGCTGTCCGTTAATCTATTCTTTGCCTCCGCCACCATCGTGCCGGGAGCACTATTCTATCGGAACAAGGAATTCAAATTCATCGCTATCCGTAGTTTCGTTATCCAGATTTCCGCAGGTGCGGCAGCCGTGACTGCCGCCCTCTGCGGAGCAGGATTATATGCACTGATTATCAACCCAATAATATCCAGCATACTCATATTCGTCATCTCCTACCAGCGCTATCCGCAACGACTGCGTTTCACGCTGGGGCTGACGGCGCTCCGGAAGATATTCTCCTATTCCGCCTACCAGTTTCTATTCAACGTCATCAACTACTTCAGCCGCAATCTGGACAAATTACTGATTGGCAAATACATGAGTATGTCCGACCTCGGATATTACGAAAAATCCTATCGCCTGATGATGCTTCCCTTGCAAAACATCACCCAGGTCATCACTCCTGTAATGCACCCCATCTTCAGTGATTTCCAAAATGACAAAGCAAAACTAGCCACCTCTTATGAACGTATTCTCCGATTCCTCGCTTTCATCGGATTGCCTCTTAGCGTGCTGCTCTTCTTTACAGCAGAGGAAGTAACGTTGATTATTTTTGGAGTCCAATGGCTGCCCTCCGTACCCGTTTTTCGGCTACTCTCCCTGTCCGTAGGAATTCAGATCATACTCTCCTCGTCCGGTTCCATCTTTCAGGCGGCAGGCGATACACGGAGCTTATTTGTATGCGGAGTGTTCTCGTCTGTGCTCAACGTGACAGGCATACTGCTCGGAATCTTCTATTTCGGAACGCTGACAGCAGTGGCTAGTTGCATTGTGGTGACGTTCTCCATCAACTTTATACAATGTTACTGGCAAATGTACCGGATAACCTTCCGTCGAAGTTCGTGGCCATTCATTCGTCAGCTTATTTCTCCGTTCATCATTAGCATTTTGATAGCATTAGCCCTCATTCCCATGCAGTATGCACTGGAAGGGATGAATATTTTTGTGACAATTATAGCCAAAAGTATCGTTAGTTTTATTATCTTTGGCATTTATATACAAATGACGCATGAGTATGACATTATCGGCAAAGTGCGAAGCATCCTGTGTAAGAGATAATAAAAAGAACAGAATAAACAATATATAGAGATTTGAGCAACCAATGAAAGCCTTATTCCTTATATTCCACGGCTTCGACAAAGCCAACGGAATTAGCAAAAAAATACACTATCAGGTAAAAGCCCTCAAAGAATGTGGGTTAGATGTTCGTTTATGTTATTATGACATAAGCCCTTCCGGTGAACGCCGCTGGATGGCAGACAATGCAGTGATTGCTGAATTGGGACAAGGAGTGTTTGCGAAAATTCGGAAACGGTTGGGCCTAAACTGCATAGCAAACTACGTACTTCGCGAAAATATACATTTTGTCTACATCCGTTCATATCATAATGCAAACCCTTTCACCATAAATATGGTGAAACGTATGAAGAAAAAAGGAGCAAAAGTGGTCATGGAGATACCGACTTTTCCTTACGATCAAGAGTACATCACATGGCCTATGAAATTCAAAAGGCTCACAGATCGTTGTTTTCGTCATCGCCTGGCCTCTTTCCTTAATGGAATAGTCACCTTTTCAAACGCTAAAAATATCTTTGGCGAACGAACAATCCGCATATCTAACGGAATTGATTTTGATGCCATTCCTATGAAGAAACAAATGAATGACACGACACATGAGCTACATTTAATAGGAGTAGCTGAAGTACACTATTGGCATGGATTCGATCGACTTATCCGTGGATTAGCTGAATATTATTGTACGAATCCTGACTACAAAGTTTATTTTCATATCGTGGGACCATTATCCGGCGAACGTGAAAAGCAAGAAATCCTTCCCGTCATTCGTGATAATAAACTAGAATCTTATGTTATCCTCCATGGACCACAGCATGATCAGCAACTTGACGCCATGTTTGAGCAGGCAGATTTTGCTATCGGTAGTTTAGGCCGACACCGCAGTGGTATCACACATATCAAAACTTTAAAAAATCGCGAATATGCTGCACGAGGATTGGCATTTACTTATTCAGAAATCGACGAAGATTTTGATAAGATGCCTTACATTTGGAAAGCACCACCAGATGAATCACCTATTAATATTCAACAGTTAATCAGCTTTCAAAAGTCTCTGACTATGACTCCGCAGAATATTAGAGAATCTATCCGTCCATTGTCCTGGACAGCGCAAATGAAAAAAGTCATCGATGAATTGGACATCAGACCACAGCATACAATACTTGAAAAGTAATCCGATGAATAAAAAAGTAAAAATAGCCTATTGCATCCCCTCGCTCTATTATCCTAGTGGAATGGAACGTGTACTTACACTAAAAGCAAACTATTTTGCAGAACATTTAGGGTATGACATACACATCATATTGACCGATGGAAAAGGAAAAGAACCTTACTATAAATTGTATCCATCCATCACCACCCATCAGCTCGACATCAACTATGACGAATTGTATGGCCTTTCCTTACCGAAACGAATTCACCGATATTGGAGCAAACAGAAATTGTTTAAAAAAAGGCTGGAGACATGCCTCAATGAGATTGAACCGGACATTACCATCTCTCTCTTACGACGTGATATAAACTTCATCAATAAGATGAAAGACAAAAGCATTAAGCTTGGAGAAATCCACTTCAACAAGTCCAATTACCGGGAATTCAGCGACAACTGTCTTCCTGGTATCATTCAGCGTGCCGTCAAGCAATACTGGATGTGGCAACTCATCAGGCAGGTGCGACAACTCAAAAGTTTTGTCGTCCTTAGCCATGAAGATGCTGCCGAATGGACAGAGCTCAATAATGTAACCGTAATCTACAATCCACTCCCGTTTTTGCCGGAACAACAATCGGATAACACCCCCAAACAGGTCATTGCCGTAGGCAGATATGTCCCTCAAAAAGGATTTGACCGTTTAATATCTGCTTGGAGCATTGTCAATAAAAAACACCCGGACTGGATTCTCCGTATCTATGGTGATGGTATGCGGGAACAACTTCAGAACCAAATCTACGAACTAGGAATTAGCCCCAGTTGTATTCTGGAGCATAGCACACCGGATATTGTCGATAAGTACTGTAAAAGTTCTATCTTCGTCCTTTCTTCGCGTTATGAGGGATTTGGCATGGTTATTATAGAAGCAATGGCATGTGGAGTACCTCCCGTCTCATTTACATGCCCCTGCGGACCGCGTGATATCATCAGCGACGGAATAAACGGACTATTAGTAGAAAACGGTAATATAGAGGGATTAGCAGAGAAAATCTGCTATCTGATAGAAAACGAAAATGTACGACGAGAAATGGGACGGCAAGCTCGAATGGATATAGAACGTTTCAGGATCGAACCAATCGCAGAACAATGGAAAACATTGTTTGAAAGTATCATTGAAAAAAATAAAGATTTATGAAATGGTATACTAAATATCTGCAAGTTTACGAACAACCTTTCGATTCAGCACCAAAGGAAGCAGTAGATTTCGTAAAAACTAAATTGCAGAAATTATCGGAAAACAAACAACCCTTAGCATCTGTCATTCTCATCTGCTATAATGAAGAAAAGCGTTTGCTAAGTTGCTTATGGTCGCTTTGTGACAACATCTGTGACTTTCCGATTGAAATTCTGGCTGTCAACAACAATTCTTCCGATCGAACTGAAAGTGTGCTCCAACAGTTGGGAGTCACTTATTTCAATGAGCTTAAGAAAGGACCGGGACATGCCCGCCAATGCGGATTAAACCAAGCAAAAGGAACATACCATATCTGTATTGACACCGATACCATGTACCCGAACAATTACATCAAGACACATGTAAAAAAACTAATGCAACCAAACGTAGTCTGCACGTTCAGCCTTTGGAGCTTTATTCCTGATGAGCAACACTCTAAATGGGGATTATGGTGGTATGAATCATTAAGAGACTTTTACCTGCGCATTCAAGCCATACAGCGTCCGGAACTTTGTGTACGCGGCATGACATTCGCATTCAAAACAGAATTAGGCAAGCAGTTAGGATTCCGCACAGATATCATTCGTGGTGAAGACGGCTCACTGGCTTTAGCGATGAAACCTTACGGAAAACTCGTCTTTATCCATTCTTCAAAAGCACGGGTTATAACCGGATATGGAACAGTAGGAGCAGATGGAGGACTGTTTAAAAGCTTCAAAGTGCGTTTTATCAAAGGATTAAAAGGTATTGGAGGATTATTCACCAGAAAGAAAAAATATAAAGATAAAGACAATAATTTAATCAAATAAGCAAATGAAAATAATAAGAAAAATTATTCTAGTTGTTATTTGTGTAATATTAGTTGACTATATATACCAGTATAATCAATTTCAAAAGTATAATCAGGCTCCATTAATTATCAAGACTCCGGAAGGTAGTAACCAACCCTATCACCCATCAGTAATATACATTCCGGAAGGATGGAATGGATATAAATACTGGATGGCGGAAACTCCATATCCCTTAGGTGAGGATGGTGATTGGAAAGGATTGCCTCCATATAGAGAACGATGGGAAAATCCATGTGTGCATGTATCTAAAGACGGAATACATTGGAACGATTTTGAGGACTCTCAAAATCCAATAGATGATTTAGACGAAAACAATATTATAAATAAAGATTATTTTTCAGACCCACATTTAGTCTTTTATAAAGATACTTTAGAGTGCTGGTACCGCATCAGCCATCAAAAAAATAATGCTACTTATATATTACGCAAATATACTCTCAATGGAAAAGACTGGTCTCCCCGAGAGGTGATGATAAATCTACAAGATACCTCTATCATAAAAAATGAAACAGGTAATATGGTTATAAGCCCTGCGATACATAAAGGTACTAATGGATATGTAATGTGGTATGTGAACAGTATAGAAAAGCCAAGAGAAATCTGTAGAAGTTTTTCTACAGATGGGAAAAAGTGGAGCAAAAAAGAAACATGTCATCTACCTGACAATTCTGTTACCCCTTGGCATATTGATTTAGCATATATAGACAAAATATATTATCTAGTTATATATGATTATGATACTAATAACCTAGTATTATACTCCAGTTCCGACGGCTTATCATTTAACAACAAAAAATATATATTATCCAAAGCTCCAATGCTGGGTTCTTTTTATTCCTATGGTTTATATCGAAGTTCACTTATTAAGGACAATGAAAAATATAAGCTATATTTTAGTGCTTTTGAGAAAAAAACTGCTATAGGACTAATGGAAGGAAATTCAATAAGTACATTACATGCTACTTCTGCAGAGGGAAATTTTATATCTTTCTGCAAATTTCCAATTGTATATTTGAGGAATAAAAAACAGTCGCTAAAGGAATTATTTCAATAGCATAGTTGAAAACAAACAATATAATTATGATTGGCGGCACCTTAAGCGTATTTAAAAGTATTTGCAGACAAAATAGTGAGATAGAAATATGAATATAAAATTATTAATCAAACAATTTACATTCCCCTTGTCGTTAATATTACTATGCTATATTAATTTACAATACATGCACTACTCAATTCTTATTGATAAATATTCTCTTACTCCATTCTCATATCTGGAGAATATCATTCATGCTTTTATCGATATATGCCTATTATTCTTTATTCCACTTTATCTAATTGGAAAAAAGACTTATTTATTTTTCATTCCATATACTATCATTACAATACTGGTAATTGTAAATGTATCTTATAGTAGATTCTTCTACACATATATGCCTCCAATATTATATGGAGAATTCAACAATCTTGACGGACTATCAGCTAACGTATTTGCAACTATTAGGTTCTCTGACATTACAATACTAATAACAACTCTTGCAAGTATCTTATCTTATAAACAATTTCATAGAGCTTATTCTGAAATAAGAAGAAAGACACGAAGAATCTTTTCCCTTTACATATTAGGAATTGCATTTATTTTATTAGGAGGATTAATAGCTACAGCAACAATACATTGGTCATCATTAAACTACAAGTATGTTCACCCTTTTAAAAATAGTCCAACAGAAAGTATATTCAAATTCGGAATAATTTATGGGACCATTATACAATGTGCATCAAACAACAAACAAGACTGTAACCCAGAGGAAGTGGCAAAACTGGAACCATTCTTTTACGAATCAAAATATAGTATTGAATATCCACCAAAAGAAAATATTATTCTCATTATAGTAGAATCCCTTCTTTCGTTCCCTACAGATCTAAAAATAAATGGAATAGAAATTACTCCTACCCTCAACAAATTAGTAGAAAAAGGAGCATACTACAATAATAACATGACTTCTCTGATACAATTAGGCGAATCGAGCGACGGACAATTCACATACCTCAACGGACTTATACCCAAAACAAAAGGTGTTACCATTTACGATTATTTTAATAATACTTTCGTGTCCTTGCCCAAACTTTTAAAGAAACAAAAACCTGGAATCGAATGTAGAATGGTTATTCCTACTTCATCTAAAACATGGAGACAAGATGGAGTATGTATCCAATATGGGTTTGATAAACTCTATTCACGAAAGGAATATACATTGAGTAATTATAAAGAAAATTGGTTAAATGATAAGCTTCTTTTTGAATATGCAGCAAGCATAGACAAAAATAGCAAACAACCTTTTTTCTCACTTATCCTCACATCATCAACGCATTCTCCATATACCAAAGCAGTTGAAGACTACCTCATTCCATTCCCTGACACATATTCAGAAGAATTAAAAAATTATCTATCTAATGTGCATTATATGGATAAATACTTAGGTAAGTATTTGAATTTCTTAAAAGAAAATCATCTTTACCACAATTCTCTAATTATAATAGCCAGTGACCATTCCATTTCAAATGACTGGCTTAAATCCAAAGAAGAAGATAATGTTTCTTTTCAAATCCCATTGTATATTGTAAACTCTCCACAAAAGATCGACAAAACAAGCGATTATGTTATCACGCAAGCTGATTTATTTCCAACCCTTCTTGATTTGGGGGGTATTCATTCTGAATGGAGAG
>OHPX01000906.1_pt1 | contig 12739 bp, 11 predicted proteins | sample 1577801 | NCBI WGS metagenome assembly OHPX01 (sample SAMEA3879584, study PRJEB24766) | human gut metagenome | biome: human-associated habitat; feature: feces | place: USA | collected 1985/1987 | reverse complement strand
GTCTCTCATATATTCCCACAAATTTTTATAATCCTCTAGCCTCCCCGGACAAAGTCCAATATGACGGGAATAATTGAGATCCAACCTCACCAATGTCGTATAGAGTCTTATATCTGAATCCGTCACATAATCTCCAAATAGAAAACGCTTAGCTTTTAACTCTTGATTTATTTTTTTTAACGCAGAAAAAAAGTGTGATATCCTTCTAAATAAGCTTCCTTTGATTTCGCAAAACACGCCCTATAAATTGCATCATTTACATTTACATACAACCATCGATTTTTCTCATCAATTTCTGTCCGCCAATGTTCTGGATACAAATTAGGTGCATTTTCCTTTTGAAATTTCTCGATGTTTCCATACTTACAACATCCATCATATCTTTAAAACCAAGAGTAATGATTTTGAAGCGGTCTTCGTAACGGATTCCGGTGAAGTCTATATCACAGAAGGCCTGAAAGATAAATTTGCACTAACAGATGATCATGCCGATACAACTGTTAAAGTTATCAGCCTCTTTTCTATGCAAAAAATTACAGCCAGGCTTCGAAAAGTCTGGCTGTTGGTGTAAAATATAAGTATGCAAACCCCTATATTATTACACAAGAATTATACTTTAAATGAGGAGGGATATCAACTAAAACTCCCTTTAAACTTAGAAACCTAAACTTAGAAACAATTATTCCGGTAGACGATTCTGTGCGGTTGCTGAGTCAGTTTGTGGAGGCTATGGAATTAAACTGTAAACGGGATATTAACTTTATGTATCTTTTAGAAGGTAAACCAGTTCCTGATTATGCCACTTTTGCTCGTTTTCGCAGTATTCATTTTGCACCGTGTGCGAAACGGATTCTCGCTGAAATGTCTAATCTTCTTTATGAGCTTGGAGAAATTTCCGGAGAATCGATTTTTATAGACGGCACAAAAATCGAAACCTGTGCGAATAAATACACATTTGTGTGGAAAAAAGCAGTAACAAAAAATCAGGAGAAGTTATTGATTAAAATCGCAGATCTTATTGCAGAATGCGAACAGCTTTACGGTATTCAGATTGTTTACGGTGATACTGTTAAAATGAAACATGTAAAACGGCTGCGAAAAAAGCTGTATGCATTAAAACAGGAAGAAAACATTGTATTTGTACATGGTATTGGGAAACGAAAAACTCAGCTGCAAAAGAGTATCGAAACATTAGAAGACTATCTGGACCGTTTAAAAGGATATACAAAAAAACTGCATATTTGTGGAAAAAGGAACAGTTATTCTAAAACAGATCCGGATGCAACCTTTATGCGGATGAAAGAAGATGCAATGGGAAATGGACAGTTGAAACCAGTATTTAATTTACAGCATGGAGTTGACTCTGAATACATTGTATGGCTGACAGTCGGACCGCAGCCTACAGATACCCAGTTTTGGATTGTGTTAAAGTACGGCTTTTTTACGAAAAAAACTATCGTTTCAATAGACACAGCGCAATTATATAGAGAAAATCGAGAAAAAGGAAGCTGCCGCTTCACGATTTACTAATCGTTAAAGCGACAGCCCCTTTTTGCAGTTCCCGTGCTCCTATGTTTTTTAATGAGTGAAGGCTAAAATCCACTTTTTGTTTCAGTGTTTTTTCTAAATGGAGTGGATGAAAAATATTATTGTTTTTAGAGGATAGATATGCTATAGTAAGTCTACTCACAGAAATTCTTTCTGTGAAAGATACCGGCAGCTTCGCCGGTCTGAGGAATTCCCTCAAAATTACCCGATACAATACAACAACAGTTTTTGCGTGGATAGTCTTGTAGAACAGTTCTTTTTTTCGTATACTGATTTTTAAGAGAAGGTCTTAAAAAAGAAAAAGTTTTCTTTTTCAGAGGAAAAACTTTTGGCGAAAGTAAACCTAAAAGCAGCAAGCTTAAAAGTATTTTCCCGCCTGTACTACAGGACTTATTCATGCACATGAAAGGAGAGCCTATGGCAGGAAAAGAAAACAGAGAAATTAAAAACAGTGTCTTTGTAGATCTGTTCTATGAGGACGAATCAGCAGAAGCGAACGAGATCGCGCTTTTTAATGCAATCCATGATGAGCCGTTGCCGGAAGGAACGAAGATTCGGAAATTCCGTGTAGACAATACGATCTATATGAATTTTCAAAACGATATTTCTTTTGACGCAGGAGGAAAAGTGATCGTATTCGGCGAGCATCAGTCTACGGTCAACGAAAACATGCCCCTTCGGAGTCTGCTGTACATCGGACGTGCTTATGAAAGGCTTGTACCGCCGAGAAGCCGTTATAAGAAGAAAATCGTTTCCCTTCCGACACCGGAATTTTACACATTCTATAACGGAAAAGAAAAGTGGGAAAAGGAAAAAGAACTGCGCCTGTCAGATGCCTATATCGTAAAAGACGGTGAGCCGAGTCTGGAATTAAAAGTAAAGGTCATCAATATCCGGCCGGAAGAGCATCATGAAATCTTAGAAAAGTGTCAGGTACTGAAAGAATACAGCCAGTTCATGGAAATCGTGCAGAACTATCAGATCTCCGGGGAGGAAGAGCCTTATAAAAAAGCGATAAAAGAGTGCATTGAAAAAGGGATTCTTGCTGATTATTTAATGCGAAAAGGAAGCGAGGTTGTCAATATGTTATTAGACGAATACGACTATGAGACAGATATCGAAGTGCAGAGAGAAGAGGCAAGAGAAGAAGGAAGAAAGCAGGGAGAAGAAGAGGGAAGAAAACAAGGGACTCTTCAAAAAACTTGTGCCTTAATTCAGAAAAAGCTTGAAAAAGGAAAAACAATTTCCGAAATTGCAGATGATCTTGAAGATACGGAAGAAAACATTGCTCATCTGATTGAAGAGTTTCATCTTGGAAGGAAAGAATCTTAATTAAATTCGCAGAGAAGGGGGCAATCTGAGAACTTCCCTAATTGGAATACCGAAAATTGGTCTGGGTTTAGTTGAAACTATGTAGTGGAGCCGAATAAAGTCTGTTCGGCAAGAATTGCCGCGCTTTTATCGGGAGTGCAGGATAAAAGATAAACAGGAGTTGTTTTTAAAAGTATATCAAGAAGAGAAAGCAGAGTGTTCATGCGTTCTGCGTGTTTGCTGTATTGCGGCAGGTTATAAAGAAAATAAGGAAGCGCCTCTTTGGCTGTTAGTTTTTTCATGGCATTGTGCTCACATGGTTCAAGAAATACAACGGCATGAAGAGGCGCTTTTATGTTTTCATTTTTCCATATTTGCATTACATCATTTATATCACCTTTTTCAAATTTTCTTATCATTTATTTCTCCTGCTATTCTGATATAATATTAATGTTTCCAGTAAATTTATTTAATTTTACAGTTAAATAATAACTCGTTCCTTCAATATAAATACTATCTTCATATTTTCCTGTATCATCTATTAATTTTATTTCACTATTTCCCAATTTAGCAATTACACTAATATCTCCATTTTCTTTTTCTATATCAATTTTTACTTTAACATGATCTCCATTTTTCCTATTTAATACTGTTCCTCCAAATATTGTTTCTTCTGATGTTTGATTATCATATTTTGCTTGATATGTTCCTACATACTTGTCTATTCCAAATATTCTTTTTCCATTCAGTTCTTTATCCTTTGATAACCCCACAAAGTCTAAACTTTTTATTATAGATTCATATGCATTTATTATATCTTCTTTTTGAAAATTGAAGTTATCAAAAAGCATAACTTCCAGTATTAAAATGAATATGATAATTCCTATTATTATTGATTTAAAAAATTCTAATACAAACATACTTTATTACTTGTATAATATAACAAGTTTTAAATCTCGTATATTATACTTACCTCCTTTATTTTTTTATGTTTTAAATATAAAACTTTTTAACAATACTTTCCATTGATTTGTATTACATATTCATTACATTTTTGTCACTTTTTTTCTAAACTTTTAAGTTTCTCAAACTACATCTATTTTTAACAATTCTTTTTTAAATGCTTTGTTATTATTTTCTTAAATAATCTGACTCATCTATTGTCTTTAAAATATAATTAACATCATTGTAGCGCGAAACATCCGATTTTGAGCCCAAACTGCATATTAGGAATTCCTTTCCATGTTTTTTATACAGTACAATTAAGTTATAATCATTTGACAATGATCCTGTCTTTACTCCTAATACATTTTCATTATAATATTTAGATGTTGGGTCAAGAAAAACATTTGTATTTTTCCAAGTTTGTTTGCTTTTATCTGGTAAAATTGCAGTATAACTTGTTTTAGATACTATATCTCTAAACCATTGATACTTTAGTAATTTTTTTACTACTTTTGACAAATCTGATACTGTTGTTTGCGCTTTTTGGTCATAACCGCTTGGATCGTATAATTTAGTATCATTATATCCTTCTTCCTTTAGATATTCATTCAATTTATTCATAAATACATTAATTCGTTCTTTACTGTTTTTTGCTTCCTTCGAAATAATCCCACCACAGTAATCTGCTACAACATAAGCAGCATCATTACCAGATGTACATTCATCTAAAACCAGAACATCGATTTCATTGTCTAACCAATACAGTAGTTTTGCAATAATAAGTCTCTGTTTTTGTCCATTTGAAAGTGACTTCTCAAATTTCTTTTCTTTCATCCACTTCCAAACATCAAAACAATTAGATTTTATTTCACTCCATAAGTGAAGATTTTCTAGAATCCCTTGCATTTTTAAAAGATCTGGGGTTTCCTCACAGCAAAATAGCTCTTCATAGATACTTAGGCTACCAAATTTCAACTTTTCATCATAGAATAAGAAACGTTGTGTTGATGGTATATTTGTACTTTTCTCTAGTCTGATTCTTTCTGTCAACATATTCATAAATGTTGATTTACCACTACCAGAAGGACCATATAATACAACTACTTCTCCATTATTAATAAGTATCTGTTTTTTTAAAGCTAACTTAAAAGGCTTATCATTTTCAGATTCCTCTAGATACCGAATTGTAAATGGATTTATCTTTATATTTTCCACGATCTTAAATGAACCATTTTTGGTAGCTTCATTATGGTATACTTCCAGAATTAGTTTCATATCCTTTTCTTCTTTTTCTAAGATGATTAACCTTTCATTATGCTTGTTTAAAGTGTCGGCGCTTCTCCTAATTTGCCCAAATGCTGTTTCTATAATTGCAAGCATTGCGGTAATTTCAGCTATGGTTCCTAAATTAATAGTATCCCATTTTACTCCTAATAAATAAAATATTATAATTCCATATTGACTAAACGTTTCTAGTATCGTTGTAAACAATCTTGAAAAATTTATTTTATTATGGAAGTTTGAAATATTTTCATTGCTTGCAATAAGAGTTTCTTGAAACTTGTTTATTCGCATATTTAAGTCTTTTTTAACAATTACAGGAACACGAAGTAAGTCATTTATTATTAAATCCTGTTCATTATTGTATTCTCTATGTTTTTTGTAATAATTACCTCTATTTAAACTAATATATGCTGAACTAAAAAATGAGATAATCACAAATATAGAAATCATAGGAATAAAAATAGCCTGTGAAATTGATGTATTAGTTAGTATAGTTACAATTAACATAACCATTACACTAATTAATTCTAGCACATCAAACGTATGTTGAATTCTTTGACTCCACAAGTTTTTTAAATAGCTTCTAATTGTATTTAGCATCGACTCATTGTCCATTAATTTATACAATTTATTCGATTCATCATACTTTATCACTCTATCTGTTGTCTTTCCAATAATTTTGCTACCTCTAAATGCAATTTCATCTTCAAAAATGTGTTGAAATTTTTCTCTCTCAGTGTCTCCAAAAAGAAAAAACGCATCTTTTAATATTCTCTGACCTCGATATAACATAAACAATATTATTCCTAGCAAAATTAGCCGATGCTCTATTAACATGTTGGTTGCTTTATGCATAAATGCAAATATAAGAGTAAGTACATTTATAGCCAAATTCATAATTTTTACTTTAAGCCCCATTTGCTTAACATTTTCAGGAATATTTAGTATTTCATCTTTTATCCCATGGGTTTTGAAAAATTTTATAATGAGATTTACCACCTCCCGAATTAAATGTTTTAATTTTTCTTGTGCTTTCATATGTTTTCCTCCTTAATTATATGTAACAGAATTTTTTTACAGATGGCACATGCCTTATAACTTTAGTATAGCATATTTACATAATACTTTCCCTAATTATCCAAAAAATTAATTTAAATCCACCTTCCTAGTTGTTATACATATTTTTCTTTATTATCAAAAATACTTTATTGTAAATATAGTCCCCTTCCCTAAAACCGATTCTGCTTCAATATATCCATTATTGCTTTCAATAATAGATTTTGACAATGCTAAGCCAATACCTATACTATCATTAGAAGAATTTTTACCTTTATAAAATCTTTCAAATATATGTGGCAAGTCTTGCTTTTCTATTCCTGTTCCATAATCAATAATTTTGATTTCTGTATATATATTATTTTTTCCATATTCTATAGTTATTTCTCCATTTTCTTTAGAATGTTCTATGCAGTTTTTCAAAATATTAGTTATTGCTTCTATTTGCCACTTTATATCGCACGTAATGGTGTCTACGTCATTTCCCTTTACATTTATTTTAATATTTTTAATATCTCTCATCATCGAAATATTTTTTAATGCTTCTGTAATAAGCTCTTTAATATTTACTTCTTTTTTTATAAATTTAACTGTATTACTATCAATTTTTGATAATTTTAAAATAGACTCTACTAAAAATTTAATATTTATTATTTCTCTTTTTATATCTTTAATAAATTCATTTCTTATATTTTCTGGCATCTCTTTATCATCTAAAATATTGTCTAACATAATTATAATAGACGTTATAGGTGTTTTTAGTTGATGTGATATATCTGACAAAGAATCTTTTAATTTTAGTTTGTCATTTTTGGAATTTTCTGCTAGTTCTTTTAACATTACAGTTACTTTATACAACTCATTTTTTAATATAGACAATTCATCTTCACTATTATCTTCTATATCAAGTTTATAATTTTTCTTATTAATTTCTTCTATATACCTTGTTATTTCATTAATCTTTTTGCCCTGGCTACTGTTATACCTAAAAAATATTAATGTTAATGCAACTATAAATAATATTATTATACAAATATCTAAAACAATAAATTTTTTAAATTTTATATCGTTCTCTAAATAATTTGTTATTACCATTTGACGTTTCATTAAGTATTTTTATTAAATCATCTTTTTTTACATCTGGATATTTTTTTAATACTTCACTAAATATAGTTGATATTTTGTTATTAAAATTTTTTGTGTATGTTTGATATTCTTTGTGCATAATTGCTATATCTAAGCCTAAAAATATTAGGATAACAATTAAACTTAATATACACATTTTCTTTAATTCTATTTTATTTTTCATTTTTATCAATCCTATACCCTATTCCTTTTATAGTTATAATAATATCTGTTTTTATTTTCTCCCTTATTCTTTTTAAATAAACTGTTACAGTATTATCATTTATATCATTTCCTGTCCATTCCCATATTTTATCTATAATTTCATTTCTAGTAACAACTTTATTTATATTCATAAAAAGTAAATGTAATATTTTTAGTTCTAAACTTGTAAGTTCTATTGGCTTATTCTCCTTATACACTACCATTTTATCTATATCAAATGAAATATCTTTAATTTTTATTATTGTGTTTTTATTTTTCCTTAATATAATTTTATTCATTCTTGCTAATAATTCTTTTGTAGAAAAAGGTTTGGTAATATAATCTTCTGCTCCTAATTCTAGTCCTTTCACAATATCATCTTCTTCGTCTTTTGCAGTAAGAAATATTGTAGAAATTTCTTTTTCCTTAATATAATTTTTATACAAGTCAAATCCGTTTCCATCTGGCAAAGATATATCTAAAATAGCAATATCAATTCTTTCTTTTTCTATTATTTTTAATGTTTCACTTATATCTACAGTATGAATTACAATGTAGTCTTTTTGCTCTAATGAATATATTAATCCTTTTGCTAATAATTCATTATCTTCAACTAACAAGATTTTCATTTTTATTTTTTTCCTTTCTTACAAGCATAAATAATCTCTATTATTTAAATTTTCTTTTGATGTAATTTTATCATAAAATAGAGGGCTTTCGCTAGCCCCCAAATTTTATTATATGTTCTCATTTCTTATTGTCTCAATCGTATTTTGCTTGTTAATTTTAGAAATTGAATATCTCATTATGATAAATACAAATATAAACACAAATATTGCTGAAATTATAATTGCATTTATCGGAATATATATACCTTGTTCAATTTTTACCGAAAATGCTTTATACATTGCAAATGTTCCAAGTAATCCAAGTATTGTTCCGTAAACCCATGATTTTACTCCATAAAATATAGTTTCTAAATTTATCATTTTATTAAATTCTTTTTTTGTCATTCCTATTGATTTTAACATTGCAAATTCTTTTTGTCTTAGTTCCATATTTGATGTTATTGTATTAAATATATTTGTTATTCCAATTAAAGTTATTACTGCAATAAACCCATATAAAAATATTTTTACAACTAACACCATCGATTTTTCTTGCTTAGCAGTTTCTTCTATGTTGTATACATTAGTATTTTTATTTATATTATCTATTTCTTTTTGTAAGCTAGTAGCATTATTTGATTGAATTGTCATTACATCAAATCTAAAGTTTAAATTTTTGAACTGTTCTTTATCTACAACTAAAAATCCATCTGAATAATAAGTTTTTTCTATTCCATCAGGTTTTGTTTGTGATACCGCTCCAACTTTAATTTTTAATTTTTCATTTTTATATTCGCCTTCTATCGTATCTCCTTTTTCATATTTATATCTTCTTACTTCCTTTTGCTTTTCTGAAGTTTCATCATAAATTTGATACTCATCACATAATATTCCTGCATTTTTTACATCTTCATAATTAACTTTTATTCTTTTTGCATATTCTTTAAAATCACTGCTATCTAGTGCAACAATTTGTAGACTTGTATATGCTTCTCCATCTATCTCGGTTACTGGATAACTGTCATTCGCAATTATTTTGTCTAAATCTTTAATTTTATATGTTCCATCTGCTCCATACAATATAGAATAATCTTCCACTGTATTATTTGACACAATTTTATTTATTTCATCTGTTTTCAAATTTCCTGAAACCAGTAAGTTATAATTATAATCTTCATAATAATTATTAGTCAAATTAAACATATTAGTTATAAATGTATTCATTGTTATAAATATAAAAATACTAATAGATATAGATATTACCGTTGTTCTATATTTTTTCTTGTTTCTTTTTAAATTTTTAAAAGCTAACACTCCACCTGTTTTGAAAACTTTAGAAATTATTTTTGGTACTTTTAAATTCTTATTTTTTATTTTAATATCATTAGAACTTCTAAGACCTTCTATTGGGCTTACTTTACTTGCTCTTTTAGCTGAACTTCTTGCAGATAAATATATTGTTATTACTCCTAAAATAATAGACAATAATATTGGTAATATTGATATTTTAAATACAATTCCATCTACATGTGCAAGTAAATATCTTCCTAATAAATTATTTACTATTTGCAATAATACAAATACTGCAAAAACTCCTGATATTATTCCTAGTGGAATACCAATAATTCCTAATAATAATCCTTCAAAAATAACATTTTTCTTTATTTGCTTTTTGGTTGCACCTACACTTGCAAGCATTGAATAAGTTTTCATCTTTTCTGTTGTAGCTATTGCAAATGAATTTCTGATACAAAATACACTTGTAAATAATATTATAAAAATTACAACAGCTATAACAGCATATAACATACTAACAGTTGAATCTGAAAATGCAAATGCTTCCCATCTTAAAAGTTCATCATTTACTTGATAATTTTCGTATTTTAATTTTTGATCTGCATTCTCTCCAAGCCCTACAATGCTATCATAGCTTGATGCTCCTACGATATTAGGTATCGCCTTTTTATATTCTTTTGGATTTTTCAATGTTATATATACTTCTTGTTTTTCTGGTTCAATATTAGTAGAAATTATTGTATAACCAGGATCGCTATGTGTTTCAAAATTATAGTTTGGTCTTTTTATTATTCCTACAATAGTAAATTCATATTCTTGTGTATTTATTATTTTTTCATCTTCATTTATATATGGGTTCATATAATATAGCTTGTCATCATCTAATGTTACTCTTTCTCCTATATCTACTTTTATTTTATCTCCAATTTTATAATTTACTTTTGCATTTTCTATAATATGTTCACTTATAATTATCTCATTATTGTTAGTAGGAAATCTTCCATCTATTAAATTAAATTTTAAAAATTCAAATAATGCTTTATCCATTGAATATAATTTTAAATATGGTTTATCTACATTTTGACTATTTTCTAATTTTCCATATCCTTTTTCTGAAATAGTTAAAACCTCTTTAATATCTCTATTATTTTTTAAACTTTCTATATTTTCATCTGTAACATCCGATATTTTTAAATGATAATAACCTGTTTCATTTATTGCATTTTCAACTAGAGTTGCTTGAAAACTCGTTCCCATACTAGCTACAGCACAAATAAGTGCCACAGATAAAATTATTCCTATAATTGTACTTATTGTTCTTTTTTTATTTAATTTTAAATTTCTTATAGATAATTTGCTAAGAATATTCATACTCTAAACCTCCCCAGCAATTTTTCCATCTTCTATTTTTATAACTCTATCTGCTATTTTCGCAATTTCCATATTGTGAGTTATCATTATTATAGTTTGCTTATAATCTTTATTTGATTTTTTTAATAATGCAACTATTTCATCACTTGCTTTAGAATCTAAATTTCCTGTTGGCTCGTCTGCTAAAATAATTGCTGGATTTGTTATTATTGCTCTTCCTATAGATGTTCTTTGTTGTTGTCCACCAGATAGTTCATTTGGTAAATGTTTTTTTCTATTTTCTAATCCTAATTCCTTAATTAGTTCATTTAATTTTTGTTTATTAACATTCCTGTTGTCTAAATCTAATGGTAGTGTTATATTTTCTTCTACGTCTAATATTGGTATTAAATTATAAAATTGATATATTAAGCCTACTTGTCTTCTTCTAAATATTGCTAGTTCATCATCATTAAACTTATAAATATCTTTCCCATCTATAAAAACCTTCCCCGATGTTGGTCTATCAACTCCACCAATTAAATGTAATAGTGTCGATTTTCCACTTCCAGATGCCCCCACTATTGCTACAAATTCTCCTTTATTTACTTTAAATGATACATTATTTAGTGCTATTACTTTATTTTCGCCTTTTCCATATTGCTTACATAAATTTTCTACTCTTAGTATTTCCATATTAAACTCTCCCTTCTCATTAGTTCATTTTAATTATAAAACATTTAAAGTGACAAGTAAGTGACATTAATAAAATTTTTATTCGAGATTTTGGGACAGTCCTTAAAATCCCGGTTATTTAATATACATACACATAATAAAAAAGCAAAATGCTTATATTTTGTTGCACTTCACTTTTTATAGTTTAATATTATATATTCTACCATTGTATTTGTTCTAAATTTAATAGTTCATTTTGTCTAAAAGTCATTTTTAATAAGCAAGGAGAACTTATAAATAACTCATTCTTTTTGTACTCAAGATTTAAATTTTTATTTACTTTGCAATAACTTAGTAAAAGAAATTTTATTGAACCTCCATGACTTATAACAGCAATTCTTTTTCCTTCATATTTTTCTAATATCTCGCTAATAAATTCATTCATCCTTTTATTTGTTTCATTTGCACTTTCTCCATCACGAGTTTTAAATTCTGGAAAAGCTAATTGTTCACGAGATGGATCTCTAGTTTCTTTGTAAGCCATAAATTTTGCTAAATCTTCTAAATTTCCTAGTTTCCTTTCACTTAATCTTTTATCTAAATTATATTGCAATTTATTTTTATATGCTATATATTTTGCAGTAGCTTTGGCTCTTGTATAATTACTTGACCAAATAACGTCAAGATTTTGTAATTCGACATTATCACTTAACTTTTTAGATTGTTCTTCTCCTTGTATTGACAATATTTCTTTTTCGTTAATCATTTGAAAGTCTTCACAAGTATTTCTAATTCCCTTTTCGTCAACAGTTTCAGCATGCCTAATTAAATAAATAATCGTTTCTTTCATTTTTTATTACTCCTTATTTTATCATTTCTTTTTATTATAATTTAGCTTTTTGTTTTTTAGACTTTTTAGTTTCTCGAATAAATCTTTTCGCTGTTCATTGTGTTCCCATTCTCTAACATAACAAATATACGTTTCTTCATCTTTTTTCTCTTTCCAGTTTTGGGAAATTTCTGTTGTATCTGTGTCGCTGTAATTTAATAAATTCTCATTGTAGTCTGCTATTGATATTTCAAATTTTAGTACATAACATTCAGAGGTATCACCAAATCCTAAATTTATATTATAAATTGAAATTGGTAAAAAAGATGAAGATTTTTCTATTCCTAACAGTAACATTAACTCTTGTTTTTCTTGTTCTGATATATTTATTTTATTATTTTTATTTTTTATTTCTATTATCAAAAATAAATATTTCCTTTTCCTCCTTCTTTTTTCAGAACATGCTGAATGTTTTTCTTAATCCGGTTGGAAAAATAGGCATACTGAA
>OHPX01000904.1_pt1 | contig 12756 bp, 13 predicted proteins | sample 1577801 | NCBI WGS metagenome assembly OHPX01 (sample SAMEA3879584, study PRJEB24766) | human gut metagenome | biome: human-associated habitat; feature: feces | place: USA | collected 1985/1987 | reverse complement strand
CAGGGCCGCGTTACTGTCTTTGCCGCGGTGGACGGCCAGGCGGCGGGAGCCTTCTCCCTGGCGGATAAAATCCGGGAAAACACGCGCCAGGCCCTGGCGGACCTTACTGCGCGCGGCATCCGCATCATCATTGCCTCCGGGGACGCGCCCGCGACGGTGGAAGCCGTGGCGAGGGAGCTGGGCATTTCCGAATTCCACGGAGGAATGACACCGGCGGACAAGCAGGCGCTCATCGCCTCCCTGAAAAGCGGGAACGCCGTGGTCGCCATGGCGGGGGACGGCGTTAACGACGCTCCCGCACTGGCGGAAGCGGATGTGGGCATCGCCATGGGAACGGGATCGGACGTAGCCATGCAGAGCTGCGGCGTCACGCTGGTGAAGGGGAACCTGCTGGTGATTTCCAAGGCTTTCGCCCTTTCCACCGCCACCGTGAAAAACATGAAATCCAACCTGGGTTTCGCCTTCGTGTACAACGCTCTGGGAATCCCCATAGCCGCCGGCATCCTCTATCCCTTCTGGGGCATCCTGCTTTCTCCCGTCATTGCGGCAGGGGCCATGTGCCTGAGCTCCGTATCCGTCATTCTGAACGCCCTGCGCCTGCGGCGCTTTTCATGAAGCGGGCAAATCCTTCTCCCTGAACGCTCCGCGTATATGCCTGAATTCCGGGGGCTTCCCCTCCCGGTACAGGACTTCCACAATATCGTAACGGGAGGGAACCGGTTCCGGAAGCTGGCGGAGCCATTCCGCCGCTCCCCGCCGTATCAGCGCCCTTTTGCGGGCGTCCACGGCGCGGCGGGCTCCCCCGTAACTGTTTCCCGTACGGGTTTTCACTTCCACAAAAACCAGGCAGTTCCCGTCCCGGCACACGAGGTCCAGTTCCCCGCCCCTGACGGGACGCCAATTCCTCCTTAAAACGGAAAACCCTTCCCCACGCAGGAAAGAGGCCGCTGCCAGTTCCCCGTACATTCCCAGCCATGCCGTATCCCGCTCCTTCCTATTCAGGAATGGACAGTTCCATTTGTGAAACCGGCGCAAACGAGCGGCGATGAAGCGGACAGGGCCCATGCCTCCGCAGGGCTTCCATGTGGGCTTTCGTGCCATATCCCTTGTGTTTTGCAAAACCGTACTGCGGATAGGAGGCATCCGCCTCCGTCATCATGCGGTCCCTCGTCACCTTGGCCAGCACGCTGGCGGCGGCAATGGAAAGGCTCCTGCCGTCTCCCTTCACGATAGCGCGGTGCGGAACGGGAAGCCCCTTGACGGGCAAGCCGTCCACCAGGCAGAAATCCGCATGCGGGGCCAGTCCTTCCACGGCGCGCGCCATGGCCAGATGAGTGGCTCTCAGGATGTTGAGACGGTCTATTTCCTCCACGGAAGCCATTCCCACGGAGCAGGCCACCTGTTCGCAATCCAGCAGAGCCAGGAATAGGCGTTCCCTCTTAGCCGCGGTCAATTGCTTGGAATCATTCAACCCGGACAGTTCCTCCGGCAGTTCAGGCAGAATGACGGCCCCGGCCACCACGGGGCCGGCCAAAGGGCCGCGGCCGGCTTCATCCACCCCGGCCACATAAAGAAAACCGGAGGAACGGGCCTCCCTTTCAAAACTCATATCCGGGTGTGACTTTTCCGTCATGGCCTCATTCCTCCTCCTGTTCTTCCGGAAGGCGGGTCAGCAGAATCTGCGTGATTCTTCTGCCGTCCGACCCCGTCACTACGGCCCGGTAGCGGCCAATCTTCAATTCCTCCCCTTCTTCCGGAATGTAACCCAGCCGGCTGATCACGTAACCGCCCAGGGTGGTGACGCCCGGGCAATCCAGGTCCATTTCAGGCAGGTAATCCGCCAAGTCAAACAGGGTAACGGCTCCGTTCACGGCATACGTATCCTTGCCGGTCTTGACGAATTCCCGCATTTCCTCCTGGTCAAACTCATCCTGAATGTCGTCCCCCACGATCTGTTCCAGCACATCGTCCAGGAACACCAGGCCGATGGAATCACCAAACTCATCCACCACCAGGGCAAAATGGGCATGCTCTTTCAGGAAGAACGTCAGAAGGCTGTCCAGAGGCATCGTATCCGGCACCACGCGCAACTCACGCCGCACGCTTCTAAGGTCCGGATTTTCCTGCCCTACCAGCTTGAGCAGATCCTTGACGTGCACCCAGCCCTTCACCTCGTCCAGATGGTCGCCCTCCACCAGGGGGAAACGGGTATGGCGGGACTTCCGGGCAAGTTCCCAGTTCTCCTCAAAGGGAGCCGTCAAATCCATCACGTCCACTTCGGAACGCGGCGTCATCACGTCCTTGACGCACATGTCGTTCAGTTCAAGGGCATTCTTGGAGATCTCCGCCTCCTGCTTCGTCAGCTCTCGGGAACGTTCGCTTTCCTCCACCAGGTACATCAGTTCATCCGTGCTGTGAACCGTGCAGGCCGTGGAGCGGGGATCGATACCCAGCAGGTACTTCAGCACAAACCGGGCAATTCCGTCCGTCAGGCCAAGAATGCCCGTATATTTGAACACCGTGTAAAAGAAATGCAGCAGGGGGACCGTCGCCAGAGCGGCCCTGTCCGGATGGCGCACCGCCATGGCCTTGGGAATAAACTCCCCAAAAATAACCTGGCAGCAGGCAAAGAAAATAAACGTAACGGCCAGGGCAATGCCGTAAACGGGAACCTTACCGCCCAGCCCCAGGGAAACAAGGAAGGGAGCCGTCAGCTCCGCCACGAAAAACGTGCCCAAAAATCCCAGCGCCAGAGAAGAAAGGGTAATGCCCGCCTGGCAGGCGGCCAAATACAGGTCAAGGTGCTTGACCGCCTTCCGTGCCCGGGCCAGCTTCCTACGGGTACGCGCCGGAACGCCATCCCCGGCGTGCAGCTGGCTTTCGCGAACCTTCATCAGGGCGAACTCGGCCGCCACAAAAAACGCGTTCAGCAGTAAAAAAAGGATAAAGCCGGCAATCGCCAGCGTCATTCCACCCAGCGCCGGAACAGCGCCGGGCGCTTCAGCGGCCCCGAAGGCCGCAAGAATACTCAGAGGGTCCGGATCATTCATTCTGTTTCAAGTAGTATACGGGAAAGGAGGCCGGAATATTTCCCGGCTTTTGTGTTACAGTTTTTCATAAACGCCCTTGTCCCGGCGCTCCAGCACGGTGAACCCGGCTGCCTTGGCGTCGGAAACGGAAAGGGGCTTGGTCACCTCCGGCACATTGATCCGGCTGATGACCTTGCGCACCGGGTGCTTGCACACCAGGCACTTTTCAAGCGGCGCACGGTCCACCGGCCGCCGCAATTCAAAACCGCGGCGGCACACCGGGCAGGACTGGCCGGGGTCGTCAGGGTTTTCGGAAATATACTCGTATATGGGCATAGTAAAACGCTAGGCTAAATAAAAATCAGCCTAGCGTCAAAATCTTTATAAGGCTGCAACCTTTCCCAGCCCTTACCAGCTGGACTTGGTCACACCGGGGATCATGCCGGCGTTGGCCAGTTCGCGGAAGGAAATACGGGAAAGCTTGAAACGGCGGATAAATGCGCGGCGGCGGCCGGAAACAAGGCAGCGGTTGACCGTACGGGTCGGGCTTGCATTGCGGGGCAGCATGGTTAAACCGATATAATCCTTCTCAGCCTTCAATTGCGTACGCAGTTCCGCGTAGCGCTTGACGGTGTCAGCCTTTTTCTTGTCTCTTGCGATCCAGCTCTTCTTAGCCATAAGTTCGGCGGAATAAGTAGAGGGCCGGGGATGAAAAATCAAGCGCTTTTTTTCAATTTCATCAAATTCAAGCCGTTTTCAATGTCATCCGTCCTTTTTGGCAGCTTCCGCACATCGGCTTAAACGCCTGTTTCTTCCGCAAGCGGCACCATCAGGAAAAGCCTCACAGGCGTTTCCGGCGGAACAGAAGCAGTCGATTATTTAACTCTTCCTAATCATTTCTTCCCCGGCGGAACGGGATCATATCTGCAAGGCATCAGCATAAAATGGGAATTCCCTTGACTTCAATCGTATTTTTGGAAAACTTTTTCAAGAATGTTGTTGAAAAACAAGGTTGTTATGAAGATCTGCGTCTTTGGCGCACTTCTTGCATGCCCCTGCCGTGTGACGGCGGAAGAGGAGGGACCCATGCAAGGTCTGAAGATTGAATCGAAAACGCATAAGTATTCCGCGGATTACCACATCGCCAAGGAAGAAGGACAGAATCCGGACGAGGACGAGGATAAAAAAAGGACCTGCGTGGGCATGGGCGAGAAGGTTACCTTGACGTTGACGGGAAAGAAGGCGCTCATTGGAGAAGATGAGGACATCAGGTGGAGCCTGGCGGACGGGGCGCATTTGGGCAGCTTTGAGGGAATAACTGATGGAAAGCGTAAAGTAACATTGTCCATCAATGAGGATTTGGGTCCGAAGACCGTCGGAAACAACCATACGATCAAAGTCTGGGCATATGGTTCAAAAACGCAGCAGATGCCCGATAAACCGCTCAAACTGGAAGTGTGCATCCCTACCCACATCACCGGGAAGCACAGGAAAAAGGAAGGAGGCGGCAGGGGAATGATTGCGGACGCTGAAAAATTTCCCGGTTTTCCCACGGATGAGGCACAGGACCGGGGCAAACCCGGAGCTTCCGCCCAGCTGGAATTGACGATCCATCCCACGAAAGTCAATTTCCAGAATATCCATGTGATTGAAAAAGACGCGGACGCCAGCGACAAAACTTTTCCTCCCCTGGGAGGCAGGCACCGGCCCGGAGAAACATGGTCCCAGATTGATCCCGGCAACAGGGTCATTGACACCATAGCATGGAAAAAGACGATGAATGAGGTGAAAGCCGGATTGAGTCCGGATGCCCCGGAACAGAAATGGGATTGGGCATGTAAACGTTACGTGCAGTCTATTCTGCACCGGGATGTTTACATGCTCAATACCGTGACGCAAAGCTTCAAGGTCCGGTGGACGGACCCCAGGACCAGAAAAGCCGTCCATGCATGGATTTCCAAATTTGAATGCCAGGTGGAACGCGACTCCCAGCAGGGAACCCATGCGTTTTCCCCGCAAGACAACAAATAATGATCCCCACAATAATGATGAAAACATTCCACCTCGTCCTCCCGCTCATCCTTCTTTGCTCCGGCATCACGCCCCGGGTGCAGGGAGCCGCCACGCTCCCGGGGTCTCGCCTTCCCCTGGCTTATCCGGAAACGGCCCAGCCCCGCGCGTATCCGGGCTACCGCATGCTGGCGGAGATGGGATGGATGTACCTGCCGGTGAAGGAACCGTATCCTCCGCTCTGGCACCTGCAGGAAATGCTCAAAAAGAACGAGCTGGAACTGTTCTACCTGTGCACAGCCCGTCTGTTCCAAATCTATTGTGTGATCCATATTGATGACCTGAGGGGAAGACAATGCCGAGAACTGTACCACTTGTGCGGTCTGGTGACGGCAGCGCCGTTCTACCAGGTGGACTTCAGCGGAGAGCATCCGTGGGAATACGGAAGAAGGACGGGAGATATGGATACGAAGAGGGTAGCCGTTTCATGCCTAAGCCGTATTATAAAAAAAGAATCTGCCGGACGCATGAACGTGAACCAGAAGGAGATCGGAAAGTTCAGCGCGTTATATACAGCGGTAATTTTAAAAGGATTCCGGAAGGAGCACCAGGCGACTTCCGAAGAAAAGCTGAGGAAGCGATGGAAGGAAGGGGAAAAGAACACGTGGAAGGTGCACCGGGAGGGACGTGTTTTTGGCTGGGAAGACCAGTTCATCGTGGCCCAGGGCAGAAATGATGATATGAAATATGAGATAGAAGAATGGCTGGAGGAAGATTTAATTCGCATCCTGGTGGGATACTTTCCCGGCCGTGCGGCGGAAGCGCGCCAGTACATCCGGATGGCGGGATACGAAGACAAGGAGATCAACGGACTGGTGGACCGGACCTTGGGACGTGCCAAGGAAACGGAGTTTCTGTATAGAGGAGGCAAGAAAAAGAATTAAAAGCAGCTTTCCGGGCTTATGCGGTGAACGAATCCTGACGAACCTCCACTTGTTTTTGTTCAGGAACCATCCCGGGGAAGCCGCTCCGGGCAGTTCCGGGAAAAAGCCCATGGTTAAACATGATTTTGTCCTTTCCTCCGGAGAGGGAATGGGGCATCATGCCGCCGCACACTAATCATTGACGTACATGAAAATCGTAGTTGCATACTCTGGCGGCCTTGACACCTCTGTTCTTCTGAAGTGGCTCAAGGAAAAATACAATGCCGAAATCATCGCCTACTGCGCAGACGTAGGCCAGGCGGAAGAACTGGACGGCCTGGAAGCCAAGGCCCTGGCTACGGGAGCCTCCAAGTGCTTCATCGGCGACCTCAAGGAAGACTTCGCCGCCAACTACATCTTCCCCATGATGCAGGCCAACGCCCTTTACGAAGGCCGCTACCTGCTGGGCACCTCCATCGCGCGCCCCTGCATTTCCAAGGACATGGTGGACCTGGCCATCCGTGAAGGAGCGGACGCCATCGCCCACGGCGCCACCGGCAAGGGGAACGACCAGGTGCGCTTTGAACTGGCCGTCAATGCCCTGGCCCCGAACATCAAGGTCATCGCTCCCTGGCGCGACCCCGAATTCCGCAAGCAGTTCCCGGGCCGTACGGAAATGATCGCCTACGCGGAATCCCACGGCATCCCGATCCGCCAGTCGCTGAAAAAGCCTTATTCCATGGACCGCAACCTGCTCCACATTTCCTTTGAAGCAGGGATGCTGGAAGATACCTGGTACGACGGCACCACCCCCGCCGACCGTGAGATGTACAAGCTTTCCGTTTCCCCGGAAGACGCTCCGGACCAGGCCGAATACATTCAGATCCTGTATGAAAAGGGCGATGCCATCGGCATCAAGTACGACGGCCTTGACACGCTGCTGAAAGAACTGAACGTCACCCCGAAGGGTGAACGCGACGGCTATACCCTGCTCAGCCCGCTGGGCGTCATGTACGTGCTGAACGCCCTGGGCGGCAAGCACGGCATCGGCCGTGTGGACATTGTGGAAAACCGCTTCGTCGGCATGAAGAGCCGCGGCATTTATGAAACCCCCGGCGGCACCATCCTGCTGGCGGCCCACCGCGACATTGAAACCATCACCATTGACCGTGAAGTGCAGAAGGTGCGCGATTCCCTCATTCCGGAATACGCCACGCTGGTTTACAACGGCTTCTGGTTTGCGCCGGAACGTGAAGCCATCCAGGCTCTGGTGACCAAGTCCCAGGAAACCGTCAACGGGGAAGTGCGCCTAAAGCTTTACAAGGGCAACGTCATGTACGCCGGACGCCGTTCCCCGCAGTCCCTGTATTCCGAAGAAATCGCCACGATGGAAGGCGGCCATGAGGAACTGTACAACCAGGACGACGCGGAAGGCTTCATCCACCTCAATGGATTGCGCCTGAAGCAGTTCAGCCGCGTCAACAAGCCCTACGGCAACTAACCCCCCGCAACACAACGTTTTCAATCAACCGTCCGGAATACCAGTTCCGGACGGTTTTTTCTTTGCAACAATCCTTTCCTTTTCCACGTACTGCCCGTGATGGGATTTATTTCATGCACATTTCTGGCAGTTGTTTCAGCGCTGGCGTTCTGTCCGGTCCCGGCCACTGCCGCTTCCAGGCCCAACATCATTCTGATTTATGCGGATGACCTGGGCATGGGCATGCTGGGCTGCTACGGCCAGGAGATCGTGAAAACGCCCAACATCGACCGCCTGGCCAAACAGGGCATCATGTTCACCCGGTGCTACAGCAGCCAATACTGCTGCCCGGCGCGCGCCTCCCTGCTCATGGGCGTGCATGACAGCCACTCCCGCTCCTACACCCAGACAAACGGCGGCCTGGTCATCACGGCGGAACAACAAGGCTGGTCCAACGAGGAACTGGAAAAGAAAGCGGCCAGGGCGGCCCGCATCAAGCCTTCCGGGGGAGAGGTTTTCCTTCCGGAACTACTGAAAAAGGCAGGATACGTCACGGGCCAGTTCGGAAAGCTGGAGTGGGGCTTCACCACCTGGCACGGAGAGCTGAAAAGGCACGGATGGGACCGTTACGTGGGATACATGGACCATCAGCGGGCCCACGGCTATTATCCCTCCTTCCTCTGGAAAGACGGCGAACGCCTTCCCCTTCCGGGCAACACGCATGCCGACGGCGGCAAGACCCCGGAGATTTACGGGCCGGGAGCCACGGAAAAACGGAGAGGAAACCGGGACGGAAAAGTGACGTACGCTCCGGACGCCATGCTGGCGGAGACCCTCAAGTTCATGGAGGAAAACCGGAACAGGCCCATGTTCATCCTCTTCTCCACCAACCTGCCCCACGGCCCGGTGGATATTCCCCCCGCAGAGAACAAGTATGCCGGTCATCCAGCCATCCGCCAGGCCTATGCGGGCGCCGCGGGCGGCAACAGGGAATGCGCCGGGGCGGCGGAGGAATACGCCTCCATGGTGGACAAGCTGGACAGGCAGGTGGGCGCCATCCTGGCCCAGGTGCACAAACTGGGACTGGAGAAGCGCACCATCATCGTTTTCAGCTCCGACAACGGGCATGAACTTTACTACCGCACGGACAAGGAGCGGGGCCGCGGCCTCAACTGCCACGGCGGCGTTCTGGACGGCACCGGGGAGCTGCTGGACGTTTTCCGCGGCAGCCGCGGGCTCATCGGCCAAAAGAACGCCATGGTCAACCTGGCCGGGCTGAAATGGACCAACCATGAAGGGGGCATCCGCGTTCCCCTCATCGTCTCCTGGCCCGGGACCGTGCCGCACGGGAAGGTTTGCCGCAGCCTGGTAGCCAACTACGACCATATGGCCACCTTTGCCGAGCTGGCGGGAGTGGGCATGCCGGAAGGCAAGGATTCCGTTTCCTATAAAAACATGCTCTTCGGCAAACCTTCCAGCCAGCGCGATTACGTAGTGGTGGACCACACGGTCATCACGGGGGACGGCTGGAAGCTCACGCACAAGCAGGACAAGTGGCTCCTTTTTCAAATCAGCAGCGACCCGGAGGAAAGGCACAATCTGGCGGAAACAAGGAAAGACCAGTTGGAAAGGCTCCAGGCCATTTACAGAAAGGAAGCGGGAAGCCCCAGAAAAGACAGGCAAAAGCCGGAACAACCCCGGAAAACCGCCCTTTTTCCGCCGCTTGCTTTTGCAGGTTGAAACTTGAACGTTCCGCATGTAGAGTTCCCCGGTGAAGAACAATCCCCCCACCTCCCGCCAGACAGCCCTGACCTGCCTGATGCGCTGGCATGAAGGCCGCTCCTTTGCGGAAACCCTCGTGGACCGGGAATGTTCGCGGGCTGCGCTTTCCACGGCGGACAGGCATCTGGTGCAGGCCCTCGTCTTCGGCGTGCTGCGCAACCAGACCTGGCTGGACCATGTGATCGACTCCCTGCGGAAAGGCAGGCTGGACCTGGAAATGCGCCTTATCCTCCAACTGGGGCTGTGCCAGCTTTTCCTGCTGGGGATGGCAGACCACGCCGCCGTGTATGAAACCGTCAATCTTGCGCCCGCACGCCTGCGGGGGCTTGTCAACGCCATCCTGCGCAACGCGCTTCGGCGGGAGAAAGCCATCCTGGAGGAACGGGAAAAACTGCCGCTTCCCGTTCTTTATTCCACCCCGGCGTGGCTGGTGCAGCGGTGGACGCAGCAGATGGAGCCGCAAACGGTCCGCGCCCTGCTCCACTGGAACAACACCACGCCGCGCCTGTACGTCCGCGCCAATCCGCTGGTCCCCGTGAACGGCATGCCAGCCTCCCTGGCTCCGCTGGACCGCGCTCCCGGCTGGTTCTCCGTAGACGGCGCCCTGCCGCTGGAAGAGATCAAAGCGGGCTCCCTTTACGTGGCGGACCCCTCCACCCGCTACGCCATCGACCTGCTGGCTCCCCGGCCCGGCGAGGAAATCCTGGACGCCTGCGCCGCCCCCGGCGGCAAATCCGCCGCCATCATCGCCGCTACCGGAGGCAAGGCGCGCCTGACCGCCACGGACCTCCATGAACACCGTCTGCCCACCTTGAAGGAAAACCTGGACAGGCAGGGTTCCTCCTCCGTCCGGACGGCGCAGGCGGACTGGTCCCTCCCCTGCCCTCCGGAATGGGAACGCCGTTTTGACGCCGTGCTTCTGGACGTGCCCTGTTCCAACACCGGGGTCATCCAGCGCCGCGTGGACGTGCGCTGGCGCCTGACCCCGCAGGAAATCCGCCGCCTGGCCGCCCTCCAGAGGAGCATTCTTGAAAACGCCTCCCAGGCCGTCAAGCCGGGCGGCAGGCTGGTTTATTCCACCTGTTCCATTGACGCGGAGGAAGACGGCCTGGTGGTCAGGGATTTTCTGCAAAACCACCCGGAATGGACCCTGAAGGAGGAAAAACTCATCCTTCCCCATGAGGAAAAATCGGACGGCGCGTATGCGGCCCTTTTGATCTGTGCTTGACCTCGGCCCCAATTTGGCAACAATGCGTGCTCCTGATTAATCTCATTCCACTATGTCCCGCAAACCCATCATTGCCGCCAACTGGAAGATGAACATCGGCCCCGCCGAAGGCGCCCAATTCATCGAAAGCTTCAAAAACCTCGTTAAGGGAAAAGACGTCGCATGCGACGTGGTCGTCATTCCCCCCTTCACCACCATCCCCTCCGTGCTGAACGCCCTGAACGGCTGCTCCTGCACTGCCGTAGGCGCCCAGAACGTCTCCCAGTATGACAACGGAGCCTACACCGGGGAAATCTCCACCAGCATGCTGAATGAACTGGGTCTCAAGTACGTCGTGCTCGGCCACAGCGAACGCCGCCAGTACTTCGGAGAAACGGACGCCATCATCAACGCCAAGATCAAGAAGGCCATCGCCGCCGGCATCACCCCGATTTTCTGCATCGGTGAAACGAAGGATGAACGCCTGGGCGGCATTCTGGAACCCGTGCTGGAAATCCAGCTCAAGGGCGGTCTCAAGGACATCACCCCGGAACAAGTGGCCAGCCTGGTCATCGCCTATGAACCCGTCTGGGCCATCGGCACCGGCCTGACCGCCACCTCCGGTCTGGCGTCAAAGGGCGTGCTGACCACACCGAAATCGATCCTTCCCTCATACAGGGACTGGATGGTCTCCGGTGTCGGGGCGTTGGATACCATGACCTTGATATTGGGATACCGGCCATGGAACCGCTCCAGGTGGGGAAGCAGGTAAAACTGCAGGGTCATATCACTGGCCCCGATGCGTACCTCACCCATATCCAGGTCCACCAGACGCCTTAACATCCGCTCTCCGTCCAGGAGATTTTCGATCCCCCGCTCCACATAGGGAAACAAAAGCTCCCCCTCGGCCGTCAGCCGGACGCCCTTCTGGGTCCGGATAAAGAGCTGGCTGTTCAACGCCTTCTCCAGCTGTTTCACCGCCTGGCTCACCGCCGGCTGGGAAATGCAGAGCGCCTCTGCCGCAGCGGTGATGCTGCCGAGACGCCCTACATAATAAAACACTTTATAATATTCCGTATTGATACTGCTGGTATCCATGAATAAACGCCAGCCTATACGTTGATCTCAGCCTTGATGCCGAGAAGATCCTTATTTTCCTCCAGAACGGGACGGATCACCTCATCCAGGAACTCCTCCACCTGCTGGGGAGCACGGCCCACGTACTTTTTCGGGTCCATGGTCTTTTTAAGCTCCTCCAGGGTCAGATTGAAGGACGGGTCTGCGGCGATCAGCTCCAGAAGGTTATTGTCTTTGCCTTCCGCCTTTACATTCCTTCCGGCCTCCATGGAAAGCTCCCGGATCCTCTCATGGAGCTCCTGGCGGTCCCCGCCGGCCTTTACTGCATCCATCATGATGTTTTCGGTCGCCATAAACGGAAGCTCGGACATAAGACGTTTCTCAATAACCTTAGGATAAACAACAAGTCCATCTACCACGTTTAAGCAAAGATCAAGAATTCCATCGATAGCAAGGAATCCCTCCGGAATGCTGAGACGCTTATTTGCAGAATCGTCCAGTGTTCTCTCAAACCACTGTGTCGCAGATGTGATAGCCGGATTTAAAGCATCTACCATCACAAATCTGGAAAGGGAGGCAATTCTCTCACTTCTCATAGGATTTCTCTTATATGCCATTGCAGAAGAACCAATCTGTGATTTTTCAAAAGGCTCCTCAACTTCTTTTAAATGTTGTAAAAGACGAATATCATTTGACATCTTATGAGCACTGGCAGCAATTCCTGCAAGCACATTTAAGACACGTGTATCCACTTTACGGGAATATGTCTGTCCGGAAACTGGATAGCATTCTTTGAATCCTATTTTTTCTGCAATCATAGGATCAATTTTGTCGATAGTTTCCTGATCTCCGTCAAATAATTCCAGGAAACTTGCCTGTGTTCCTGTTGTACCTTTTGAACCAAGAAGCTTCATTGTACTGATCACATATTCCAGATCTTCCAGATCAAGAAGAAATTCCTGTGTCCAGAGTGTAGCACGTTTTCCAACAGTTGTTGGCTGTGCAGGCTGGAAATGTGTAAATGCAAGTGTTGGCTGGTCTTTGTATTTATCTGCAAATTTAGACAACTCTGCAATTACATTGATAAGCTTTTTCTGCACAAGCTTTAAAGCTTCTGTCATAACAATAATATCTGTATTATCACCTACATAACAGGAGGTTGCTCCCAGATGGATGATTCCTTTTGCTTTCGGGCACTGTACGCCATACGCATATACGTGAGACATAACATCATGACGCACCTGACGT
>OHPX01000891.1_pt1 | contig 12893 bp, 10 predicted proteins | sample 1577801 | NCBI WGS metagenome assembly OHPX01 (sample SAMEA3879584, study PRJEB24766) | human gut metagenome | biome: human-associated habitat; feature: feces | place: USA | collected 1985/1987 | reverse complement strand
TTATTTTTATAATAACCTTTCATTCACAGTCACCAGGTACAACGGCATCATGGCAACTGACTCAACACAATGTGTAAAAAAAAGCCGTGGCCGCCCAAAAGTGTTCGACAGGGATGCCGCGCTTGATAAGGCCATGAAATTGTTCTGGCAGCACGGTTATGAAGCGACTTCTCTTGCGGACCTCGTCGAAGCGACCGGAGCCAAAGCGCCCACGCTATACGCGGAATTTACCAACAAAGAGGGGTTATTCCGCGCCGTACTCGACCGCTATATCGATCGTTTTGCCGCTAAGCATGAAGCACAGCTGTTTTGTGAAGAGAAAAGCGTGGAGACTGCGCTGGCTGACTATTTTGCTGCCGTCGCCAACTGCTTTACCAGCAAAGACACCCCGGCTGGCTGCTTTATGATCAACAACTGCACCACCCTCTCCCCGGATTCCGGAGATATCGGCAATACGCTGAAATCACGCCATGCGATGCAAGAGCGCACTTTGCAGCAGTTTTTATGTCAACGACAAGCGCGCGGGGAAATCCCGACCCACTGTGACGTGACGCATCTGGCAGAATTCCTTAATTGTATTATTCAGGGGATGTCGATCAGCGCACGCGAAGGTGCATCGCTGGAAAAACTGATGCAGATTGCCCGAACGACTTTGCGTTTATGGCCCGAACTGGTGAAATAAGTCGCAAAAAAAGCCCCTCAGCCTGAGCGAATGAGGGGCTAAATTGCAGAGTACAGCCTTGTTATACTTTGTTATTCAAAATCAGTTGCCCGTTGCTATCTAGCGGGATCTGCGTACCCGGATCGCGGTCCATGCGGATTTTGCCCTGCTGATCGCCAATCTTATAGGTCACATCATAACCGAGCATTTTTTCTGACTTGTCATACACCGTTTTACAACGCTGTTGCGTAGTCGTGTAAGTATCGCTTTCCTGGAGAGAGCCCTGGATCTGGTTACCGGCATAGCCACCTCCCAGCGCCCCCACAACAGTGGCGACATCTTTACCGCGACCACCGCCAAACTGATGCCCTATCACGCCGCCAGCAACAGCGCCGAGCACCGACCCGGTAATGCGATTTTCATCCTGCACCGGTCGACGATGGGTCACTGTGACGTTGCGACACTCCTGACGCGGTGTTTTAACCGTTTCCTTGATTGGGGTTGCAGAAACAACCTGAGCGTATTGCGGGCCACGTTCAAACACGTTCAGACTGGCCACTGCCGCTACGCCCAACGCAGCTGCGACACCAATCCCGATACCCGCCAACATTGATTTATTCACGGGAACACCTCCTTCTTTGCTGTTATGCCAATCATGCAAGCGAAGGAGAAAAGCAGCTATCAGACAGAAGATGAAAAGCGCGGGAATGGCTGGAAATACTTAGGGATTCGGAGGAGTCTGAAGGAATGCCTGATGCGACGCTTAACGCGTCTTATCAGGCCTACCGCTCGTACCATTTGTCCAGGGCGGATAAGGCGTTTACGCCGCATCCGCCAGTACAAGCCGATTAATGCAACTTCAAACGTGGACGGATAACGCGGTTAATACTCCCCACCAGCATCATTAATCCGGTTTTAAAGTAACCATGCAGCGCAATCTGGTGCATTCGGTATAGCGAGATGTATACAAAGCGCGCAATTCGTCCTTCAATCATCATTGAGCCGCGCGTCAGGTTACCCATCAGGCTACCGACGGTGGAGAAGTTCGACAGCGATACCAGAGAACCGTGATCTTTATACTGATAATTTTTCAGCGGCTTACCGTTCATCTGCGCCAGAATGTTGTTCATTGCGCAAGTTGCCATCTGGTGTGCAGCCTGAGCGCGCGGCGGAACAAAGCCCCCTTCCGGACGCGGGCATGACGCGCAATCGCCAATAGCGTAAATGTCTGGATCGCGAGTGGTTTGCAGCGTCGGTTCCACCACCAGCTGGTTGATACGGTTGGTTTCAAGACCACCGATATCTTTCAGGAAGTCTGGCGCTTTGATCCCGGCTGCCCACACCATCAGATCAGCCTCAATATATTCGCCATCTTTAGTATGCAGGCCGCCTTCATCAGCACTGGTGACCATGGTTTGCGTCAGCACGCGAACGCCAAGTTTCGTTAACTCATTATGGGCCGCAGAAGAGATACGTGGCGGTAATGCAGGCAAAATACGTTCGCCCGCTTCTACCAGCGTTACGTTCAGGGCTTCGTTGGTCAGACCTTTATAGCCGTAGCTGTGCAGTTGCTTGACCGCGTTGTGCAATTCAGCGGAGAGTTCTACACCCGTCGCGCCGCCACCGACAATCGCAATGTTCACTTTGCCATTCGCGCCCAGGTTGGCGGAGTATTTCAGGAACAGATTCAGCATCTCCTGGTGGAAGCGACGCGCCTGGTGCGGGTTATCGAGGAAAATGCAGTTCTCTTTGACACCTGGTGTATTGAAATCGTTAGAGGTGCTACCCAGCGCCATTACCAGAGTGTCATAGGCGATTTTACGTTCCGGAACCAGCAGTTCACCTTTCTCGTCGCGCAGTTCTGCAATAGTGATTGTTTTCGCTTCACGATCAATATCAATGACGGAACCCAGCTGGAACTGGAAACCATGATTGCGCGCATGGGCCAGATAGCTCAACGCATCGACGCCTTCATCAAGCGAGCCAGTCGCTACTTCGTGCAGCAGCGGTTTCCACAGGTGGCTGTGGTTACGATCGACCAGCGTGATTTTGGCTTTTTTCTTGCGTCCCAGCTTATGCCCCAGCTGTGTTGCCATTTCCAGCCCACCAGCACCGCCGCCGACAATCACAATTTTTTTCAATGGCGTAGTCAACGTGACCCCCTTAAATTTATTAACCAATTGTTAATTAATGGTTATTAACATAGCTCTTAATTAACAACAGGTTACAGCAATGAAAATGTTCTTCGCTATTGAGAATAACATGAATGGTGCATTGGTCATACCAAAATTGATGTTAATCAAGTTTTGTTGCTGAAAAGATAGGCGACTTTACCGGGCGAGATCAAAAAACAGAGTTTGTTGTTTATTATTTGAGCTGATTTGTGAGAATGATATAGAGTGAGGTGTGTATGGAGGGCGTTCGGTAGGCCTGATAAGAAGCGCATCAGGCATTGATGCTCGACTGTCGGATGCGGCGTGAACGCCTTATCCGACTTACAGAATTCGGAGCGCATCAGGTACCGGCAAGGTTACCTGATGCGACGAGGGCATTTACCCGAGGGTTTTGAACGCTTTAATGCGCTGCAAATGCGGGGAGATATTCTTGAATTTGTGCGTCTGCTCTTCGTCCCAGACAATCTCGTAATAATGATGCAGCTCTTCAGATGTCCGCTGGCTGTTAAGCGCTTCATCATTACGCGACAAAATCACCAGGCAACGATCGCGATTCTTCTCACGGAAGTTGGTCACACACTTAGTGGCAATATCGGCATACTCTTCCGGGCGATCAATCTTGCCTTCCATGTTCTCATAAGGGAACAAATTAGGGTTGAAGATCACCTGGCGGATGTCGCAAAGAAAACCAATCCGTTCCGCCCAGTATCCGCCCAAGCCAACGCCGCAAATTAGCGGACGCTCGTCAACGTTCAGTTGCAACATTTTATCCACTTCTTTAAGCAGATGCTGCATATCATGTTTCGGATGCCGCGTACTGTAGCTTATCAAGCGTACATCCGGGTCAATAAACTGCAATTGTAAGACTTTCTCGTGGTTACCCGGACTGTTAGAGTCAAAACCGTGTAAATAGATAATCATCGCTTCCTCACATAAGCCAGGGTTAGTGACCTGCTTTCTCTTCCTGCCAGCGTTCATGTAACTGATTCAGACGGGCGCTGATCGCTTTCCAGCGAGCCGAGTCCATCAGTTCCTGTCGCGAAAATGAACCTTTATGATACAAACGTGTAACACGTTCTGCCTTGATCGGTGACAGATTATCTAACACGCTGACGGCCCCTTTACGATTATTGCAGACCAGGATCATATCGCAACCCGCGTCCAGTGATGCCTGCCCGCGTTCGGCATAACTGCCCATAATCGCGGCACCTTCCATCGATAAATCGTCAGAGAAAATCACGCCATCAAAACCCAGTTCCTGACGCAAAACGGTTTTCAGCCAATAGGGAGAACCGCTCGCCGGACGCGGATCGACATCACTGTAGATCACATGCGCAGGCATAATGGCGTCGAGTTTATTTTCGCGGATTAAGGAACTGAAGACCGACATATCTTTAGCGCGAATCTCCGCTTGCGGACGTGGGTCACACGGTGTTTCTTTGTGTGAGTCTGCCGTTACTGCACCGTGTCCTGGGAAGTGTTTCCCGGTAGTTTTCATTCCGGCTTCATGCATACCATCAATAAACCGGCTGGCAATTGCCAGGGCTTTTTCGGGATCGGCATGATAAGAACGCTCGCCAATCGCCGCGCTGATATGCCCGACGTCCAGCACTGGCGCAAAGCTGATATCAATATCCATAGCAATCATTTCGCTGGCCATCAACCAACCTGCCTCCTGCGCCAGTTTGCCACCCTCTTCCATTCCCAACAGCGCAGCAAATGATTGTGCCGCTGGCAAGCGGGTAAAACCTTCACGAAAACGCTGCACGCGTCCACCTTCCTGATCAACCGCCACCACCAGATGATTGCGCGAAGCTGCGCGGATCTGGCGCACCAGTTCACGTAACTGGGCAGGATCATGATAGTTACGCGTAAAGAGAATCAGCCCTCCCACCAGCGGATGCGCCAGTATTTCACGCTCTTCCGCGTCCAGTTCGTAACCTTCGACATCCAACATTACTGGACCCACACTGCTCTCCTTATTGTTTTATTAATAGCTGCCGCCAGGTGTCATCGGCCAGCCTGATAAATTGTTGATCGCCGGTTTGTCGCCAGCGGTACTCAAACCACCCTGCTTTGAGCATCAGCAGCCAGGGAAACCATCGCCTGACCTGACGCCATAATTGCGCCGGATAAATCTTCGCGCGAGTGGCATAGTCATTGACCAATTGCCGGTGCTGGTCAGTATTTTCCACCCACACCGCCGCCAGTTCCAGCGCGATATCACCATCTCCGGCATACTCCCAGTCGATGAGTTTTAACCCTGACGCGCTATGCACTAAATTTCCGGCGTGGACATCCATATGCAATGGACTTAAGCGTAAAGGCCGTGGTTCCCGCGCTTTGCGCAGACGTTTTAACCTTCGCAGCCAACCCACTGTCCGCCGCGCCGGATCGCTTTGCTGCCAGTACAGTTCCAGTAACGGCAACAGCGTTATTCGCCAGCCCAAACGCGGTTGTTGATGTAGATAATACAGCAAGCCTGCCAGTTCGTTGGTATCCGGCAAATACGTTTTTACCTCGCCGGGCAGATAGTCGACCACCATCCAGTCACGGAGATATAAATGCGGCTTCGGTGCAATGCATGCGGGTAGTTGTGATAAAGCCCGATACTGGCGCAAGAACGCGAACCGCGGCGCATCAGGATCGTGCGGCTGACGCACAACAAAACGCTGGCCCTGATGTTCAATGAGAAAACTCCCGCCACTAAGCCCACTATTAAACGTCGTGACGGGATGAAATTGCGGGAAAAAGCGCGACAGCAATTCGTCGCGCGTGATGGGATTATTGCTGCGAAACGGCACCTTTACCTGACCAGATAATTTCGCCCGTCTGCACCAGCATCAGCTGCATTTGTAGGGTCGGAGCGTTAACGTTGCCAGAGGCGCTGGAGTACAGCACGTAATGAGCGCCGACATTGCGGGCAATGCCTATGGCTTTACTACGGGTACCTAAACTGTCCTGCGGCGACAAACCTAACTGTTGCTTCGCCATCGACAGCTGCTGGGCGGAAACCAGGGTAAATTTACCGTTATTAGCCAGCGCATTTCGCAGCGTTTCGGTCGCTTCTGCGGCATTCAGCGAACCGTTAGTACGGTTGTTAACGCTATCAACCAGAAGGACGCTACCCGCAGTCACCCCGTCAGCCCCAAGCATCTTACTGACCATCGGCTGCATTGCGCCATTCCAGTCATAATGGCGAATATGCGGCGCAGGCGGTGCCGTTTGATCTTCGTGCTCAATTGGGCCTGGCTGCTGCGGGATCGTCGGCACCGAGGGCACTGTGGGGACAGGCTGTTGTGGCTCGGCTGGTTGTTCCGGCGCTGGTTTCACTTCTTCTACCGGTGCAGGTTCACGTTGCCCCACACACCCGGCGAGAAACATCGCCAGCGCGGTAATCAAGGCGTAGCGACTCATTTTTGTCATCAAGATTCACCCCTTACAAATATAGATAAAGTCTGACTTTGTGCGCCCCCAGAAAATTGGCGCTGCCGTACAGCGTTACCGCCGAATGTGCGGGAATGGTAACGCTGCGTGGCCTTTCCAGAGGATGCATCTCCAGCCCTCTGGCGTCATACCAGTAAAAACGATAATGAACGGTAACGGGTTCTTGCCTTTCGTTATAAAGCGTTGAGGATGCTGAAGGTTGAATATCAGACGTCGAAAGGACGGGCTTTTCTGCACTGATGCCCGCAGCCAATAAAGATGACTCCATCACCAGCGATTGCTCATCATTCACCGGAATTTCCGGATGTGAACGACAGCCCACCAGCACTAACAACGCCAGAGACACCAGCCCAAAGCATCCTTTTCTCATCGTTACAGACCTTTATGCGCCAGCATTGGTCCCAGCGGACGGCCACCCAACAAGTGCATATGGATGTGGTAAACCTCTTGTCCGCCGTGGCGGTTGGTGTTCATGATCAGACGATAGCCATCTTCGGCAATACCTTCTTGCTCAGCAATTTTTGCCGCTACGGTGATCATGCGTCCCAGCGCCTGCTCATGCTCAGCTGACACGTCGTTCACAGTTGGAATGAGGATATTTGGAATGATCAGAATATGCGTTGGCGCTTGCGGCGAAATATCGCGAAACGCCGTTACCAGATCATCCTGGTAGACGATATCGGAGGGGATCTCACGACGAATAATTTTGCTAAATATAGTTTCTTCTGCCACGACATTTTCCTTTTTCAAATAGCCATGCGTTGCGCCATGCTACGCCGCGCCACACTGCGAGTATAGAGTATGGTCGAGTTAAACCTGCTCTTTCAACCTTAACTCACGATTTCTTAAGCAAAAAATCGTTTTGCTGCCGTATATATCGCCATTATTCCCATTTCTGCCTGCGAATGCGCTGAAAAGACATTCTCTGTTTGGTTTACACGTCAAATATGAATGCGTATATTTCTCATTTGCATTTACATGCAAAATTATTCGCACACTAAATATAACCGCTCATCACCCTCCTCCGGCATGAGCCTGACGACAACATAAACCAAGAGATTTCAGATGCTTTCAACACAATTTAACAGGGATAATCAACATCAAACCACCTCCAAACCGTCACTGCTTGCCGCCTGCATAGCACTGGCACTCTTACCTTCCGCCGCTTTTGCTGCACCAGCCACTGAAGAAACGGTGATTGTTGAGGGTTCAGCCACTACTCCAGTTGATGACGAAAATGATTACAGCGTAACGTCTACCTCTGCGGGTACCAAAATGCAGATGACTCAACGTGATATACCTCAGTCGGTCACTATTGTTAGCCAGCAGCGGATGGAAGATCAGCAGTTACAAACGCTGGGCGAAGTGATGGAAAACACGCTGGGGATCAGCAAAAGTCAGGCGGATTCCGATCGTGCTCTTTATTATTCCCGCGGATTCCAGATCGATAACTATATGGTTGATGGTATCCCCACCTATTTTGAATCGCGCTGGAATCTGGGCGACGCACTTTCTGATATGGCACTGTTTGAACGCGTAGAAGTTGTGCGTGGCGCGACAGGCCTCATGACCGGGACGGGTAATCCATCTGCGGCAATTAATATGGTTCGAAAACACGCGACCAGTCGTGAATTTAAAGGCGATGTCTCGGCGGAATACGGTAGCTGGAACAAAGAACGGTATGTGGCGGATTTACAAAGCCCACTCACCGAAGATGGTAAAATCCGCGCACGAATTGTCGGCGGCTACCAGAATAACGACTCATGGCTGGACCGCTACAACAGTGAAAAGACCTTCTTCTCCGGCATTGTCGATGCTGATTTAGGCGATCTTACGATGCTTTCAGCCGGTTACGAATATCAGCGTATTGATGTTAATAGCCCAACCTGGGGCGGTTTACCGCGCTGGAATACTGATGGCAGCAGCAACAGTTACGATCGCGCACGCAGTACCGCACCTGACTGGGCGTATAACGATAAAGAGATCAACAAGGTCTTTATGACCCTCAAGCAGCGGTTTGCTGATACCTGGCAAGCGACACTGAATGCCACCCACTCCGAAGTCGAATTTGACAGCAAAATGATGTATGTCGATGCCTATGTAAACAAAGCGGATGGTATGCTGGTTGGGCCATACAGTAATTATGGACCTGGTTTTGATTATGTCGGCGGCACCGGTTGGAACAGCGGCAAACGTAAAGTTGATGCGCTGGATTTGTTTGCTGACGGTAGTTATGAATTGTTTGGTCGTCAGCACAATCTAATGTTTGGTGGCAGTTACAGCAAACAAAACAATCGTTACTTCAGTTCATGGGCCAACATCTTCCCGGATGAAATTGGCAGTTTCTACAACTTTAATGGCAATTTCCCACAAACCGACTGGTCACCACAGAGCCTGGCGCAGGACGATACCACACATATGAAATCGTTATATGCTGCCACTCGTGTCACCCTTGCCGATCCGCTGCATCTGATCCTCGGCGCTCGTTATACCAACTGGCGGGTTGATACGCTGACTTACAGCATGGAGAAAAACCACACCACGCCTTACGCTGGTCTGGTGTTTGACATCAATGACAACTGGTCGACTTACGCCAGCTATACCTCTATTTTCCAGCCGCAAAATGATCGTGACAGTTCAGGCAAATATCTGGCTCCAATCACCGGTAACAACTACGAGCTGGGTCTGAAATCGGACTGGATGAATAGCCGTCTGACCACCACGTTAGCCATCTTCCGTATTGAGCAGGATAATGTCGCTCAGTCCACCGGTACACCTATCCCCGGCAGCAACGGCGAAACCGCCTATAAAGCGGTGGATGGGACAGTCAGTAAAGGTGTGGAATTTGAACTCAACGGCGCAATTACCGACAACTGGCAGCTGACGTTTGGCGCAACGCGCTATATTGCAGAGGATAACGAAGGAAACGCCGTTAATCCTAATCTGCCACGCACCACGGTTAAAATGTTCACCAGCTATCGGTTGCCTGTCATGCCAGAGTTGACGGTCGGCGGTGGTGTTAACTGGCAAAATCGCGTGTATACCGACACCGTGACGCCGTATGGCACCTTCCGCGCCGAGCAAGGTAGCTACGCGCTGGTGGATCTCTTCACCCGCTACCAGGTGACGAAAAACTTCTCGTTACAGGGGAACGTCAATAACCTGTTCGACAAAACCTACGATACCAACGTGGAAGGTTCTATCGTCTACGGCGCACCGCGTAATTTCAGCATTACCGGCACGTATCAATTCTGAATAACACCTGTAAAAAAGGCAGCCATCCGGCTGCCTTAGTCTCCCCAACGTCTTACGGATTAGTGGTTACGGATGTACTCATCCATCTCGGTTTTCAGGTTATCGGATTTAGTACCGAAAATCGCCTGAACACCAGAACCAGCAACCACTACGCCCGCTGCGCCCAGTTTCTTCAGGCCAGCCTGATCCACTTTAGACACATCAGCAACGCTGACGCGCAGACGGGTAATACATGCGTCGAGGTTAGTAATATTTTCTTTACCACCAAATGCAGCAACCAGAGCCGGTGCCATTTCGCTGGTACCTGTCGCTTTTGCATCTTCAGTCGCATCTTCACGACCCGGCGTTTTCAGATCCAGTGCTTTAATCAGCACGCGGAAGATGGTGTAGTAAACAATTGCATAACCGATACCGACGATCGGGAACAGCCACAGTTTGCTGCTGTTACCAGACAGAACAATGAAGTCGATCAGACCGTGCGAGAACGACGTACCGTCACGCATCCCCAGAAGAATACAGATTGGGAATGCCAGGCCTGCCAGAATCGCGTGGATGATGTACAGGATCGGCGCAACGAACATGAAGGAGAACTCGATCGGCTCGGTGATACCGGTCAGGAACGAGGTCAGCGCCGCGGAGATCATAATACCGCCCACTTTCGCGCGGTTTTCTGGTTTAGCAGAGTGCCAGATAGCAATTGCGGCAGCTGGCAGACCGTACATTTTGAACAGGAAGCCACCAGACAGTTTACCCGCAGTCGGGTCACCCGCCATATAACGCGGAATGTCGCCGTGGAAAACCTGACCTGCTGCGTTGGTGTATTCACCAATTTGCATCTGGAAAGGTACGTTCCAGATGTGGTGCAGACCAAACGGTACCAGGCAACGTTCGATGAAACCGTAAATGCCAAACGCAACTACCGGGTTCTGGTAAGCAGCCCACTGAGAGAAGGTCTGGATTGCAGAACCAATCGGCGGCCAAATGAAGGACAGCACAACGCCAGTAAAGATGGCAGCCAGGCCAGAAATGATCGGCACAAAGCGTTTACCGGCAAAGAAGCCAAGATACTCAGGCAGCTTAATACGGTAGAAACGGTTAAACATATACGCTGCGATCGCACCGGAGATAATCCCTCCGAGTACGCCAGTATCCGCCAGGTGTTTAGAGGCGATTTCTTCAGCAGGTAAATGCAGTACCAGTGGCGCAACCACGGCCATGGTTTTAACCATGATGCCATAGGCAACAACTGCGGCCAGCGCGGATACGCCATCGTTATTGGTAAAGCCGAGGGCGACACCGATCGCAAAAATCAGTGGCATGTTTGCAAAGACGGAACCGCCTGCTTCTGCCATAACATGCGATACAACGGCGGGCAGCCAGCTGAAATTCGCGGAACCGACGCCCAGCAGAATACCTGCGATAGGCAGTACGGATACCGGCAGCATCAGCGATTTACCGACCTTTTGCAGGTTAGCAAATGCATTCTTAAACATAATTGAGAGTGCTCCTGAGTATGGGTGCTTTTTTTACGTTCTCACGCGTGGCAAGGGGGGAGAGCCTCGCCGTGTACAGGGCATCTAAGCGCCCTTTATTTATTACACAGAGTAAAATAATTCAGTGCCAATTTGTTTGACGGCTATCACGTTTCAACTTCAGATCATTGGAGAAGTTGCACATTTTGACAAAACATATGTCACAATATTTCAAACGTGGTTATTCACCGCCCAATTTTCGGCGGTGAACTTTACTCGTTTTAGCCATTAATTACGAGCTTTAAAAAAACTCATTCAACGGATGGATTGAAGGCGGGAAGCGTCGATGTGAAACAGACGGGCGAAGTTATCGGTGGTTACCTGCGCCAGTTCTTCAACGGCAACACCTTTCAACACAGCCATGTATTCTGCAACGTCACGAACCATCGCAGGTTGATTCTCTTTTCCTCGATGCGGAACCGGTGCAAGGTAAGGTGAGTCAGTTTCTACCAGTAACCGATCCAGGGGGACATAACGCGCAGCATCGCGCAGTTGCTCCGCATTACGGAAGGTCACAATGCCGGAAAAGGAGATGTAAAATCCGAGATCCAGTAATTTACCCGCCGTTTCTCTGTCCTCTGTAAAACAGTGTAGTACGCCACCGCAATCCGTCACTTTTTCTTCGCGCAGAATTGCCAGCGTATCGGCGCGGGCGTCACGGGTATGGACGATAACCGGCTTGTTCAGTTCACGACCAATCTGGATATGATGAATGAAGGACTCTTGCTGACGTACTTTAGTTTCCGGCGTGTAATAATAATCCAACCCGGTTTCACCCAGCGCAACAACGCCCACTTCTGCCGCCAGACGGCGTAAATCTTCTACATCGTAGGGATCATTCTGGTTGAGTGGATGCACGCCACAAGAAAATACGACGTTGTCACGTTCGCCTACCAGATCCCGCATATGTAAATAACCCGGTAATGTTGTGGCGACTGCCAGACAAAATTTCACATCGCGTGCGGCGGCTTTCGCCAGAACGTCATCCACGTCCTTGTGCAAAGATTCATAATCCAGACCATCGAGATGGCAGTGTGAGTCGACTAAAAACATGATGTCTCTCTTAAAGATGAGGAACCGGTAGCACAACGCCCGGTTGCAGGTAATGCTCAATACGCAGTAAAAGATCGGTGATGAGAAGCTCGCGGTTAATACCTGTGACAGACATTAACTGTTCACGAATGTGGCAAACATCCCCCAGTATAGCCTGCAGGCGCGAGGGAGAAAGATGGTTTGCCAGTTCGACGACCAGGCCCGGCACATCAACATTGGTCACCTGCGCAGCGCCATGATGGCGTTTTAGCGCATCCATCAGCAACGTTGCCAGCCAGTGTAAACGCGCCGGAGCTTGTTCATGATTAAGGGCCGCTAGCAGCGAATACCAGTCGCCCGATTGCACGCTATATGCCAGCGCCTGACACAATGTTTCACGAGCCTGCCAGTTATCTCCCTGAAACAACGCCAGTGCCGCGCCAGGCGAACCGGCGCTTAAGCGCAATGCGGCAAGTAGTGCATCCTGTGACATTGTCACTTCGCGTGAAAGCCAGGTCACGGCGTACTGTTCCGGCGGCGGCGCAAGGTAATGCAACCGACAACGACTACGCAATGTTGCCAGTAAACGTTCTGGCTCGCGGGTAGCAAGGAAAAACCACGTTTCTGCTGGTGGCTCTTCAAGCGTTTTCAGCAATGCGTTAGCCGCGGCGTCGGTTAGTAAGGCAGCATCGGTTACCCAGACAACTTTCGCACCACCTAAGCGTGCGTGCTCATTCAGCTTTTCGGTGACCTCACGTACCGCATCAATGCCCAGCGAATTTTTCCCTTTTT
>OHPX01000889.1_pt1 | contig 12909 bp, 20 predicted proteins | sample 1577801 | NCBI WGS metagenome assembly OHPX01 (sample SAMEA3879584, study PRJEB24766) | human gut metagenome | biome: human-associated habitat; feature: feces | place: USA | collected 1985/1987 | reverse complement strand
TGAAACGATGTTATTCCCGCCGGTTCTTCCAGCGGACGAAATACTTATATTTTCTTCGACTCTTGCCGCAAATGCGCAGATAGCCATCACATATGCCGATGAGCGGTTCAACCCGGATTCTCGCAAATCTGTATTATTATTACGAAAGAAGGCTGTGGCAGAGGAAATCCTGCCGGAGTCCGTGGTGGAACAGGCCGCGCAGGACGGTGAGGCCCTTTGTTTCACCGACCCGGTTTCCAATGCCATTGTTGCCGACGCCCTGCTGGAGCAGGGGCTTGTGAAGGACCTGAAGGCCGCCGCCCGGTTAGAGGCCATCCGCCAGTTGGAGGATACAGCCTATGACACCGGCTTTGAGCCGCCCATCAGTGATGTAGAACTGGATGGGCTGGATTTGGAAAGGTAGGTGATAAATTGCGGCTGGTTTATATCTCATCCCCCCTGCGCGGGGATGTGGAGCGGAATATCCAAAGGGCAAGGGACTACTGCGCTTATGCGGCATCCTGCGGGGTGATCCCACTGGCGCCTCACACAATCTTCACGCAATATCTGGATGATGAACAGCCGGAGCAACGGGAACAGGGATTGCGGATGGGCCGTGACCTGATGTGGCGCTGTGATGACCTCTGGGTAGTGGGCAGCACCATTTCTTCCGGGATGCGGGAAGAAATTGAACTTGCAAAGAAACTCTATATGCCCATTTTCTATGTGCCGGAAGAACAGGTACAGGAAAAGGTCAAAATCCGTCAGCAGGACCGACTCCTGAGATTGGATGATTGCATTCAGGGAAGCAGCAAGAGCGGCTATGAGGGACAGATTCTTGTCCTAAAACCGGAGGCCTATGGGAGCAGCATGGATTTGACCGCCGATGACTCTCTGTGGTATGCCCGTGACGGGTTTGGCTGCACTTATGGGGCCAGAGGGCAGGCGGTCTATGCGGAAAACCTGCTGGATGGGCGGTACATTCATTGGGAGCGTAAGGATTTTTACGGTATTGTAAAGCCTGAAAGTCTGGCCGCATGGATCGCGGATAAGCCGATCCGCAGCGAGGCGGCGGAGACTGTGCTGGAGGCCGCCGTACAGGGCCTTGCCCTTGAGTTGGAGGATGGGGAGGGATTGGAGCCATGAGGACCAAAGAAAAGCTGCTGATCTGCGGGCTGATTTTTGTGTCCGGCTCGGTCTTGAATCTCTTTTTCTCCACCGCTGTTCATGGGCTGCTGACGAGGGACATCACCCGGCTGTCCCTCCTTCCCATCGGGGACTGCCTTGCCAGCCTGTTCTCCAGCCGCCAGCATTTGATGCTGTACCTTTGCCTGCAAGGGTTTGTGTGCGTACTGGCCGTGATGTTCTTTCTCACCAATATGCGGCCCTATGAATCCGATCTGGACACCATCACGCCAGAGATCAGAACGCCCAAGGCGGTGGGCCAGTACCAGCACGGCTCGGCCCGCTGGATGAGCGACGCGGAAAAAGGCAAAGCCTTTGACAGCTTCACCCTGGACCCGGATGACCCAGCCATCCGGGAACTGCTGAAAACCGGCTATGACGGGCTGGATTTTATGAAAAAGTGAGGTATTTGTTTGAAATTGAATCCGCATCCCAAAGTAATCCCCCAATATGCGCCGCCTGCCCCGCTGACGAAGGGCGGTGTTGTGGTCGGAATGAAGAAGGAGGGCAACAAAGAAAAAATCTATTTTGTGGGGGATGACTGCCATCTGCTCTGCGTGGGCGCCACCCGTTCCGGCAAATCCCGCTGTCTGGTGCTGGAGAGCATCTGCCTTCTGGGGCTTGCCGGGGAATCTATCTTCTGTTCAGACCCTAAGGCCGAACTGTTCCACTACACCTCTGAATTTCTGAAAAAGCTGGGGTATGAAGTGCTGGTGCTGGACTTCAAGAATCCGGCCAAGAGTATGCGCTACAACCTTCTCCAGCCGGTCATTGACGCCATCAACGAAGGCGACACAGATCGGGCGGAAATGCTGGCCTGGGATTTGACCAACAACCTGGTTGGCAAGCCAGAGGGCGAGAAAATCTGGACCAACGGCGAGTGTTCCATTATTGCCGCCGCGATTCTATGCGTAGTGTGTGATAACCAAAAGCGGCCGGAGTTTCAGAATATGACCAATGTGTATTGGTTCATTTCCGAGATGTGCCGTACCATTGGAAATAAAATGCCCCTGCTGGAGTATCTGAAAAAACAGTCCTCAAAGCACCCGGCGCGGGCACTGCTCTCCATCTCCGATGTGGCCCCGTCCCGCACCCGAGGCAGCTTTTACACCTCTGCCCTCACCACCTTGCGGTTATTTACCTCGAAATCCATCTATTCTATCACCCACGCCAGTGACTCTACCCTTACAGATTTAGGGAGTAAAAAGCAGGCGCTCTTTGTGATCCTGCCAGACGAGAAAACCACCTTTTACCCGATTGCCTCTCTCATTGTGTCCCAGCAGTATGAGCTTTTGGCGGAGGCGGCGGATCGCCGGGGCGGGCGGCTGGAACGGCGGGTGAACTTCCTGCTGGATGAGTTCGGGAATTTCACCCCCATCAGCGATATGACGAACAAGCTCACTGTGGCGGCGGGGCGTGGGATGCGCTATGCCCTCTATGTGCAGGGGTTCGACCAGCTCAAGGAAAAGTACAGCGACAATATCGCCAACACCATCAAGGGTAACTGCCAGATATGGGCCTATCTGCAAAGTGACGACCCGGAAACCCTGCGGGAAATATCAGACAAGCTGGGCAGCTACACCACTTCCAGCTACCAGCTCTCGGCCAGCAACGGGCGGTTCACCACGCCATCCAGCTCCCAGAGCGTCAGCCTGACGGAGCGTAAGCTGCTCAATACGGATGAGGTCCGGCGCATCAAGCGGCCCTATCAGATCATCACCAGCCGGGACCATCCAGCCATGATGTATGCCCCCGACCTCTCCAAATGGCTGTTCAATCAAATGTTGGGCATGGGCGACATGGAGCATAACCGGAAGCTGCGGGAGGAACGGGAAAACAAACGGCCCGTTATCACCGATACCAAACAGGAGATCGCATTGTGGAATATCTGGATTTACTATCAAAAGGACATCATGCGCCGTCTTGCACAACAGAAAAACACAGAGGGCGGCGCTTCTGATGATTAAATTTCAGGAGGTTTCGATGAAAGGAAAAGTAAAACAAACGATGGGCGGGCTGCGTAAGTCCGTCCGGGCGGCAGGTGTCGGTCTTTCCACACTTGCCGCCTCTTTTTTCATGTCCGCACCGGCTTATGCGACCGGTGTGGAGGACAGCCAGATCGTGACGGGCACCGAGCAGTTGATTGGCGACCTGACCACCTGGCTCATGGTCCTGGCTCCGGTGGTGTCCGGCCTGCTTATCATCTACTTCTGCATCCGGCGCGGCATGGCCGACGAGATGGATCAGAAGAAATGGAACAACCGCATTGTGGTGGCGGTGGTGTCCTGCATCGGCGCCGTTTTGGGTTCCGCCACCCTGACCCTGATCCTCGGCTACTATCAGTAAGCCGGGGCTTTTTTCGTAGTACAGGCGATTCCCACGCCTTACTAAATAAATCACTTCATCAATAGGAGGAAAAATTTATGGCTAACTTCATCCGCAACACTCAGGTTAAGGCTATGACTTCCATCTGGACGGCCAAGCAGAAGGCCCGTGAGCTGGCAGGCCGCACGAAGGAGGCGCTGGTAAACCGTGAGGGGCAGGGCACCCTTGATGTGGCGATCACAGTGCTGATCTCCATTGTCCTGGGCGCCCTGATTCTGGCGGGCCTTTACCTCATTGTGGACAGCACTGTGCTGCCGACCATTACCCAGCGCATCAAGGATATGTTCGATTACGCGGGCTGATGTTTAGCGGGAACCGGCGGGGCGCCATGCCCCGCCGCACTTTTTATCAAGGAGGTTTTCTATGGAGTTCAGAGCGGAGATCAAACGGACGCTGACCGGCCCCGACAAGCTGCGGGCAGTGTGCAGCGTCATCCTGGACGATTGCTTTCTGGTGAAGAATGTCCGGGTGGTAGAGGGTGAAAAAGGGATGTTCGTGTCCCTGCCCAGCCACAGGAATGTAAAAGGCGAATGGACGGAACAGTGCTTCCCCATGACGAAGGAGCTGCGGGAAAAGCTGTCCGCCGTAGTGCTGGCTGAATATGACCGGGCGCTGGCAGAGGAGGGCGGCGGGACGCCTGCCGCCTGATCCGCCCCGTTTTCAATTCACACGACAAGGGGGCGGCCCCGGTCGCCCCCGGAAAGGAGGTGGCCGCTGGTTGGAATATATTTTGGTTCTGCTGATCGTCGCCCTGCTCAACGGAGCCATCGCCTACATTGACGGGCTGATGGAGGGCATTGTGCCGCTGACCCTGTACGCGGAACAGTATATGTCCACATTAGCCGGTGTTGATCTGTTTGAAGCCCTGTTTGATATTGTGTTTGGCTTTGGCGTATCGCTTATCATCCTGAAATTTCTCAAAAAGGGCTTTGAAACCTATGTGCTGTGGTCTGACGGCGACGCGGATGAAGAACCGATTGCCCTGCTGACGAACTTTTTCAAGGCGATGGCCGTGGCGGTCTGTTTCCCCACCATGTACGGCTGGCTTGCCGGGATCGTGGAAGAAATGAGCGACAAGATGCTGGAGGCTATCGGCCTTGCCACCGCTTACGATTGGGCGGGCTGGGTGTCCGGTATCTCCACGCTCGGCCTCGTGACCGATATCTTTGGGCTGGTGTTCGTCATCGTGTACTTTATCCTCTACTTCCAGTTCCTTATGCGGGGGCTGGAGATTTTGATTTTGCGGGTGGGGATGCCCCTGGCCTGCGTGGGCCTGATCGACAACGACAAGGGCGTATTCAAGCCCTACATGAGCAAGTTCTTTCAATCGGCCCTCTCGGTGATTATTCAAATTGCCCTCGCCAAGCTGGGGGTAGGGCTGATGATGAATATGCACATCTTCTGGGGCGTGGCCTGCATGATCCTAGCCGTGCGGACACCGAAGTTCCTTCAGGAGTTCATCGTTACGACTGGAGGCGGCGGTGGCGGGGCCATCGTCAACAACGCATACCATTCCGTGCGTCTGGTGCAGATGGTCAAGGGTATGGGAAAGTGAGGTGACGGCGGATGGTAACAATGGACGATCTTTCAAAGGCCATCATCCTGCTGGTGCGCGTGGGCGCCGTGGCAAGGTTTATCTACTGCATGGTGCTGCTGGCGGCCGCCGAGGAACAGGCGGCGCAGTACAAAAAACGCGCCCGCAACACCGTGATTTTCTATGTGATCGCGGAATCCATCTGGCAGATCAAAGACCTGATTTTATATTACTACTCGTAGGAGGTGCGAATGGACGAGGATTTGAAGCTGTATATCCCTCTGGGCGTGAAGCCGGAGGCGGAGCTGTTCACAGGCTTTGGGAAAAAGCAGCTTTTTCAGGCGTTGATCGGTTCCCTGGTGATGGGCGGTGTGGCCGCCCTAGTCTGGCTGTTCACCGCCAATGTGACTACCACCGTAGTCCTGGCGCTGGCCGGTATCTTTGGCTCGGTGATGATGACTACCAAGGACCAGAGCAATTTGTCCGTGGTGGACCAGGTGCAGAATTTGGCCCGGTTCCTGCGCGGACAGAAAATCTACCCGTACCGCTACGGGGACGAATGGGGGCTTGAATAATGTACGCAGCCATTCCCGTTTACTATCCGTCGCTGGAAGAAGCCGCCCGAAAGGATGAAGCGGCCCTCTGGTGCGACAGCTACAATATCAACATGGACTGCCGGAATTTCATTCAAGACAAGGCCATGACCGCCATGAACAGCCGAGAGCTGGATTCCTTCATCGGAGAGCTGGTGCGGGTTTACGGCGTGGAGCGGGCAATCTATGTCCTCTCCCGCACCATCCAGTTTTCCGATTGGGATTCCCGTTTCGATCAAGCGGTGCTTGACCGGGCCGGACGGACCGATTTCCCGGACGCCCGGACGCCGAGGGATGAAAACCATGTTGATCCGACCACCCGGTATGTCACGGAGATTGATCCGTGTGTTGCAAACGCCATCTTTATGAAGCTGATGGAATTGGAGGAAGAACAGGAAGCGACCACTCAAATGGAAAACGACGGACAGACAGAGCTTGATGAGGATATGGCGTTGGAAATGTGAGGCTGCCGATGGCGCAGATGACATTCCTTGACTTCTTTTCCGGCATCGGCGGTTTCCGCAAGGGCTTTGAGCTGTGCGGGATGCGCTGTGTGGGGCATTGTGAGATCGACAAGTATGCCGACCACGATTACTGAATCATTTGTAATGCGCAGGAGGCATTGGAACAGGGGGAATCAAAATGATGTTTCAAAAGGGATGGAACCCGTGGCCCCTGATAATCGGGATGGCGGTTGGACTGACCGCCATCCTTCTTTATTTCGGGCTGTATGCCTGACCGCAGGAGGTGGTTTAACTGGAACAAGCAAAACTGAAAGAGAAACTGGACGAAGAAATCCGTCGGGCGGCCAGACCACTGGAGGAACTGGCGCCCAACGATCCCTATTTTACGCGGATTCAGGGGATGCTTGCCATGAAAAGAGAATTGGAGAACATTCCCCTGAGTGATACGCAGCGGGATATGCTTCTGACGATGGAGAATGTGCTGGAACAGGCGTGGGTTTTCCGAAATACGCCCGTCCCGGACCGCTGTATGAACCCGGAGAACATCAGCGAGGTGGTCTATTACTTTCTTCAGGACAAGGGCGCCGAGTATCGGGCTGGTCTACTCTACGACCGGGCCAAGGCGGAATTTGACGCCCGCATGGAGGAAATCGCCGCTCTGCCGCCGAAAGAAATATTGGATCACGCTTATGAAAAGGTCATCAAGGAAGAATTTCTCGGAGAGTTGGAGCAAGGGCTGGATGAATGGGAAACCGACACCCTGCTGACCTATCCTCAGCCTCTTGCGGCCCTATATACGGAATGGATGGACAATGATTTTTCTTTTTGGGACAGCATCCGGGGAACGGTGGAGAAAACAGTGGAGAAACAGGCGGCGGATCTCCGCCGCTGCGCGTTCCATGTCAATGGGGAGCCGCCTGTGGAAATGAAGGACTTTTACGATCTTCATGGGGACGAACTAAACGACACTGGACTGGAGCCTGCCGGGGAGGTTGAGCGGTGACGCCGCTCATGGTCAAGGGGACGCTGTTCGGCCTTCTGCTCCTGTCCGCCGCCGTGTGGGATATGCGAAACCGGGAGATTCCAAACCTGATCCCGGCCCTGCTCCTACTGTGCGGGCTGATCGGGTTCCGCCCCGCCGCTTCTGCGGCGGGGCCCTTTCCTGCTGGCGGCGGTCCTGATAAAGCGGGACGGGTTTGCCATCGGCGGCGGTGATGTGAAGCTGATGGGGGCCTGCGGATTTGTCCTGGGCGTGTGGCCGGGGCTGATACAGACCGTCCTTTCCCTCTCGCTGGCGGTGCTGGCTGGGCTGGTGGAATGTCGTTTACAAAAACAACCGCTGTCTGCGGTGCGCCTGCCCTTGGCCCCCTTTTTCTGCTTCGGAGGCGTGTCCGCCTACTGGCTGACTGCTTTTGCACTTCAAATCTGAACAAGTGGAGGTATCAAATTGAACAAGAACATTTTTCGGAGCCGGACGGTCATCGGCGCGGTGTGCATCCTGCTGGCGGTTCTGGTCTGCTTTGGGATCACACCGCTTTTCAACGAGGGCCTAAAAGCCCAGACGGAGGCGGTCCGGGTAAAGGCCGAGGTGATCCCACGGGGGACATACATCACGGCAGACATGGTGGAGGTCTACACCAGAGGGGCCTCCGGCATGGAGGATAGCGTTGCCACCTCTCTGGATGAGGTGGTGGGGAGATACACCGATGTGGAGCTGCGGAAAAATACGGATGTGAACACGGCATGGCTGTCCTCGGAGCCATTGACACAGTATGAGTATCTGACCCGTCTGAATGGTTCCAAGGTAGCGATCTCCGTCACCATCCCCACCTTTGCCAAGGGCGGTTCCGGCAAGGTGGAGGCGGGCGATATTATCATGCTCTTTGCCACCGACAAGGACACCGGCGAAACCACCCAGCCCCCGGAGCTGAAATATGTGGAAGTCCTGGCCGCCACCCAGAGTTCCGGCGCGGACAAGGAATATCAGGCGCCGGTGGAAAATGAGGAAGAAGAAAACCCGGAGGAAACCCTGCCCGCCACCATCACCCTGCTGGTAAACAGCGAACAGGCCCAGCTTTTAGCTCATTTGGAGGAATCCAACAGCCTCCACCTGGCCTTTGTCTACCGGGGCGCCCGCGCCAATGCCGAAAAGTTCCTGGCGGCGCAGGACGCCTTCTTTGCCGAACCGGAGGTGGAGGCCGGTGGGGAGAGCAGTCAGCCGGAAGCCCCTGTTGACGCTGCTGACGGCGGGCAGTCCACAGAGGGCACGGAGGAACAGGAGGTGGAATCAGCGGATGGCGAATAAGCAGAAACAGATGCTTGCTGTATGGGGCAGCCCCGGCGCTGGAAAGACGGTCACGGCGGTCAAACTGGCGGCGGAGCTTGCCAAGCGGAAGAAAAATGTGGTGTTGGTGTTTACCGACCTTACCGCGCCCCCGCTTCCCGCTGTGGCGGCAGAGGGGAAGCTGCCGGAGGTGTCCGTGGGCGAACTGCTGTCCGCTCCCGGCATGACGCAGGAGCGGGTATTGAAAACCTGCGTCCCCTGTGAAAAACATCCCTATATCAGCTTTCTGGGCTACAAGGCTGGGGAAAATGTGTTTACCTACGCAGAGTACAGCAAGGAAAAGGCGGTGGATATGCTGGTTCTCCTGCGGCATATCGCAGACTATGTGATCGTGGACTGCACCAGCGTCCTGACCGGGAATGTGCTGGCGACGGCGGCGCTGGAGGTGGCGGACGATGTGCTGCGGGTATGCGGATGCGACCTGAAAGCGATTTCCTACTTTGCGTCTTATCTTCCACTGATTGAGGACCGGAAATTCAAGCCGGAGCAGCACATCCGGGTGCTGTCCAATACCCGGCCCTATCAGGGCGGTATGGAATACGAAAATTCATTTGGCGGGGTGAAGTACCGGCTGCCCTATCTTCCCATCGTGGAGGAACAGGCGGCCACGCTGAAGCTGCTGGAACCGCTTGCCGGAAAAGAGGCAAAGAGCTATGAGCCGGTCATCGCTGCCATCGCTGCGGAGGTGTTCGGGGATGGCAAATAACATCGGCCTTTTTTTCAACACCAGCAAAAACATGCGCTTATTTGCGGAGGTGCTGGCACAGGTGCAGGAGTACCTTGCCAGCAAGTATTCCACCCTGATAACCGACAACCCGGAGGAGCAGCGCCAGCAGATCACCGCCTACATCGCCAAGTATCTCAATGATTACAGCCTGGGCGTGGAGGGCATGGACCATGAGGCCCTGATCGACAAGCTCTATACGGAAATGGCCGAGTTTTCCTTCCTGACGCCCTACCTCTTTGCCAGTGATGTGGAGGAGATCAACATCAACTCCTGGAAGGACACCAAGATCACCTATGCGGATGGGCGCGTGGTTCCCTCCAAGGAGCGGTTTCAAAGCCCCCAGCACGCCGTCGATGTGGTCCGCAGGCTGCTCCATAAATCCGGGATGATCCTCGACAACAGCCAGCCGGGAGTGGTGGGCCACCTCTCCAATAAAATCCGTATTACGGTTCTGGGGAATCCGCTGACCGACAAGGATAAGGGCGTGGCGGCCTCCATCCGAATTGTCAACCCGAAGCGATTGGGGCGGGATGATTTTGTCCGCTATGGGACAGCCACCGCCGAAATGCTGGACTTCCTGGCGGCGGTGCTGCGGTTCGGCCTGTCCATCTGCGTCACAGGCTCCACTGGCAGCGGCAAGACCACTCTGATGAGCTGGATTCTCTCCACCATCCCCAATGAAAAGAGAATCTTCACTATTGAAAACGGGTGCCGGGAGTTTGATCTGGTGAAGGAGGACGCCGATGGAAATGTCCTCAACAATGTAGTCCACACCGTCACCCGCTTTTCCGATGACCCCAAGCAGAACTACGATCAGGAGCGGCTTTTGGAGTTCGCCCTGACCTGTGACCCGGATGTGGTGTGCGTGGGCGAGATGAAGTCGGCGGAAGCGTTTGCGGCGCAGGAGGCGGCCCGCACCGGCCACGCGGTTATTACCACTACCCACGCCAATAGCTGCAAGGCCACCTACTACCGCATGGTGACGCTGTGTACCCAGAAATACGACATGGGCGACAAGACCCTGTATAACCTGGTGACGGAGGCGTTTCCCATTGTCCTCTTTGTGAAGAAGCTGGAGGACAACAGCCGCAGGGTGATGGAAATTACCGAATGTGAGATTTTGGAGGACGGAACCCGGCAGCTCCACACCCTCTACCGCTACCATGTGTCGGAAACCGCTGTCGAGGATGGCAAGGTCAAGGTGCATGGCGAGTTTCAAAAGGTGTCTCCGATCTCGGCAAGCCTCCAAAAGCGGCTGCTGGAGAATGGGATGCCTCCCCGCCTGCTGGAACAGATCGCCGGTGGGCGGATGGACATAGACGATGGGAAGGAGGAAACTGCTTGATTGTACTGATTTTGCTGGCCTTTGCCGGTATGCTGGCCGGTATTTTCCTGCTGCTGAATATGACGCCCTTTGAGTTTGCGGAGGACTTGACGAAATCCTTTGCCAGCCGGGAACCGCCGATCTCCAAGAAGATCGGGCAGCTCAACCACCCCAGAGAGGCCAAGGGCATCAAAAGGACGGTGCGGGAGGCCAAGGCAATGATGATCCTGACCGGCGGGGGCGGCAAGTTTGCCGCCCTTTGCGCCCTCTCACTGTTCCTGACAGTTATGGGCGCGGTGATCTGCATTGTGATCCAAAACTATTTTATGCTCCCTGTGCTGGCGGTGGGTATGGGGTTGATCCCGTTCTGGTATGTTCTGTTCACCTCTCACAGCTACAAAAAGCTGATGAACAACGAGATAGAAACCGGGCTGTCCATCATCACCAGCTCCTATCTGCACAGCGAGAGCATCATCACCGCCGTAGAGGAAAATATTCACTACCTGAACCCGCCCGTAGCCGATGTGTTCCGTGGCTTTTTGGCCGAAACCGGCATGATAAGCGCCGATGTGAAGCAGGCCCTCTCCAACATGAAGCCCAAGCTGGATAACTATATCTTTCGGGAATGGGTGGATGCCGCTATCGCCTGTCAGGACGATAAGAGCCTGAAAAGCACTCTCACCCCCATCATCGGCAAGCTGTCCGATATGCGGATCGTGGCGGCGGAACTGGACTACCTGATGTATGAGCCGTTCAAGGAGTTCATCACAATGGCCTTCCTGCTGGTGGGCAACATCCCTTTGCTCTACTTTCTGAACAAAGACTGGTACGATGTGCTGGTGAACACCGGCTTCGGCAAGGGCATCCTGGCGGTCTGCCTGCTGGTGCTGCTCATTTCCTTCGCGGCGGTTATCCGGCTGACAAAGCCGGTGGAGTACAAAAGGTAAATGGAACTATCTACTCTAAAATCAGGTGAGATATTTCCACTATTTTGAGTTTGTGGAAATGAAGGAGCCTGATATTTCCAATTCAAAGCAGATGAAACCATTTTGCTCACCTTCCCGGTGGGCGTTTTTCGTTGGAGGTGAGAATCGCGGAGATCATTCCAATCAGCTTGCGGGAGGCAAACCGCTTTATTGAAAAGCACCACCGCCACAGCGGGCGGGCGCAGGGTTGTAAATTCTGCGTGGCGCTCTCCGATGGGCAGGGGGTGATTCATGGCGTTGCTGTCGTGGGGCGGCCGATCTCCCGGTATCTGGACGATGGACGGACCGCCGAGGTGACACGGCTCTGCACGGACGGCACTTTCAATGGGTGCAGCTTCCTCTATGGCTGCTGCGCCCGAATCGCCAGAGAGATGGGATTTCGGAAGATCATCACCTACACGCTGGCGGAGGAAGGTGGGGCCAGCCTACGGGCCTCCGGTTGGTCATGTGCGCCGGGATTCCGGGGCGGCGGGAGCTGGAATGTTCCGGGCCGTCCCCGGACAGAGAGCCGGAATACCGGCCCAAAACGAATGTATTACAAGGAATTGAGGTGAAACAGGTTGTATTTGATCTTACTATGCTTCGGAACGCTCTTTGGCCTGGGAGCGTTCTTTTTACTGGCGGGAGCGCGCTTTGTTCCTTGACAATCTGCGTAGAAATACGCAATAAAACAAGGCGGATTCCTTGAGAATCTGAACTCTATGCTTGATTTGGCAGGGGAAGTACCTGCCTGACCCGGTGTGACGGGTAACAAAAACTCTGAGACTCCGACGTGCATACCGTAGTGTCATACGATATGTGCGAAGCTCGGTAAAGAGCGGATGTGTGGCTTGAGACAGCCATGCTCCGCGGGAGGCTATAAATCGGTCATGTCCAGTATGTCTTGTTGCAGCCGACATAGTCCTGAGTGTACGGCTCGTAAAGTAGAGGGTGATTATACAGCCACCAGCCCCGTGAAGGGTACTGTCGCCGCTGAAGTCTTCTCGCGCGGAAAGCGGCAGAAAGCGAATGTCCTTGGCAGAATATCACACAAGCCAAGGATGGCAGTCGGGCCAGAGGGACGGGCTAAAACCGATATGTAAAGCTAAAGCATAGGGAACAAAGGAACCACGGGCGGCACTTCAATCCGTTGAAGTAAGTGAAGTGACACCTTCGCCGCGCAGGTAGGAAATGACCTGCTAATCCGTGGGACAGCAGCCTGTAGTAGCGATGATGTCCGCAATAATAAGGCGGACGGAGTGAAGGGGCATAGTCAGTGCAGATTATATGTGAACAGGAAGTCGAGGAAGCCGTAGGCATACCTGACTAACACCAGAAACACCAATTCCAGAGAGGAGGCGGTGCGTATGGCACAACAATTCGACTACCCAAAAACCGAAACCCAATTA
>OHPX01000887.1_pt1 | contig 12966 bp, 9 predicted proteins | sample 1577801 | NCBI WGS metagenome assembly OHPX01 (sample SAMEA3879584, study PRJEB24766) | human gut metagenome | biome: human-associated habitat; feature: feces | place: USA | collected 1985/1987 | reverse complement strand
CTTGCAGAGCTTGCGGAGAAATACCCCGGACAGGTGGAATGCATTCTTTTGGATGTGTCTGATACGGCTTCGGTACAGGAGGCGGTCAGGACAGCTTCGGAGCTTGTGGATAGGATCGACATTCTGGTGAACTCCGCCGGCATCCCCTGCCGCAACGTGGCAGAGACACAGAGCTATGAGGACTGGATGCTGGTCATGGACAGCGATCTGAATGGACCTTTCTGGCTGATGCATGAGTGTGTACGCCTGTCCATGAAGGAGCGGCAGTACGGCAAGATCATCAATATCGCCTCCATCCACGCTTTTGTCAGCCGTCTGGGCTACAATACCAACGCCTACTGTGCCGCAAAAGGCGGCCTGCTGATGCTGACCAAGTCCCTGGCTCAGGAGTGGGCCAAGTACAACATCACGGTGAACGGAATTGCTCCTGGCTACTTCCCCAGTGAGCTGACGGGCGCCTACATCGACGCCCCCGCCTTCAAGAAGGTATGCGAGGACTACAGCCCCATGGGCCGTCCCGGCATCACCGGCGAGATGGACGGCCTGTGCATCTACCTGGCCTCTGATGCCTCCAGCTTTACCACTGGACAGATGATCGCCGTGGATGGCGGCTGGCTGACGATCTGGGGGTGCCAAGATGAAAGAATTTGCTGGAAAAGTAGCGATGATTACCGGCGCGGCCCATGGCATTGGATACTCCTTCGCCCTGGAGGCTGTCCGCCGGGGGATGAAGCTGGCACTGGTGGACATTGATGCCCCGGCACTGGAGGCCGTTGCCGCCGAGTGCCGTGAAATGGGCGCGGAGGTCCTGACCTGCGAGACGGATGTCTCTGTTTACGAGGAGGCCAAGGCTTCCGTACAGGCCACCATGGACCGGTATGGACAGATTGACGTGCTCTTTGCAAACGCGGGGATTGCCACGGCGGGCAGTATCCTACACATTCCCATCCGGGACTGGGAGTGGGCGCTGGCCGTGAACACCATGGGAATCGTCCACTATGTCCATGAGGTCCTGCCCATCATGGAGGCACAGAAGACGCCGGCACATCTGATGTGTACGGCATCTATTGCCGGCCTGCGGGCGGGGATGGCCATCAATCCTCCGTATTTCTGCAGTAAGCATGCTGCCGTCAGCGTGGCGGAATCTGTGAAGGCGGAAGTGGAGTCCTGCGGCTTGGACATCGGTGTCTCTGTGTTCTGTCCGATGTATGTGGCCACAGACATTGATAACTGTGAGGCGCACCGTCCTGCTCGTTTCTGGGATGATGCGGACCCGTTTTACAGCAGTCAGGAGTATCTATCTGCTCGGGAGGCATTCCATCAGAACATTGCCGGAGGGATGCCGCTGGAACACATTGGCGCGAGACTGTTCAAGGCGATTGAGGACAACCAGATGTACATTGTGACCCATACAGAGACCATTCCCTACATTGAGAGTCGCCACCGTAAAATCGAGGAAGATGCAAAAAGAGAATTGACGATTCAAGAGTAATACTGTTCCGCCATCATGAGCGGGATGATGCATGGAACCTCACAGCACCGTCCCTGAAAGAACTGTGCGCAGGTGCTCCCAAAATGACGGGGCGGCAATGTGCGTCGTTTTTCCATTGTTATGGTGCTGCGGGAACGCGGAAAGCTCGTTGGTTGACTTTAGAAAAAACACCTATGAGGAAAGCCTGCAGCTGGAAAACAGAACGGCTCTCACGGTCATGGTTTAGCCCAAAAAGATATATTATGAAATTTTCTGCACTCATGGAAATCTTAATCAAGGCGGATATGGTAACAGATGCAATGGTTTCCACGGACTGCGAGATCGAAGACCTCAATCTGATGGATCGGGACTATCGGGAGTTCGGGGACCGCATCATTTACTTCATCGACACGACGGAGATGGGACCGGGAACGGCGATCCCACAGTGTCTGCTCTACAAAAATGTTTTCCCCGAATACCGGGTGGGGGGACTTCGGAATTCAGCCCGCATCAAGGAAAACACATCTCTGGCGGAAGTATTTCGCTATGTGAAGCTGCTGCTGGGCGCAGAGCCGGGAGGGCAGACCGGATACGCAGACATTGTTTCCAAACTGGTGTCTGGTGTGGCGATGAAAGACGTTCTGTCGGCGGCCTTTTCTTATACGGGGAACCTCTTTGTGGCCATCGACCTGTCAGGAAAAATTCTGGAGTACTCCACGCCTTTCTGCGTGGAGTACCCTCTGTGGATGCAAAGCATTCAGCAGGGATATTGCGATGAGGTCCTGATGGACTACATCCAGTCACGGCGCAGGCGGATCCCTGCCTCGGAGAAAACGGGGCTGATTGATCTATATTGCCGGAAAACCAAAATGTATATTCTGGTGGCACGGATCCGGCACAACAACATCACGCTGGGGTACTTCTTTGCGTTGAGTTCCCGTCCGTCATTTGACAGCTGTACCCGCAAGCTTCTTCCGCTGTTTGCACAGAAGGTGAAGGATAATATCCTTTGGCTGAAGAATATGAACGAGGTAAATGACTACAGGGCCATTATGCAGACCAGCATCCTGCTGGATGCCGCCGCCGGCGCCTCTCCGGCGGAGACGCTGCTGCGCTCCAAGATCAGCGGTGTCAAGTTTCAGAAGCACATGCGGGTACTGGCTGTCCGGACAACTTATACCAAGGACCCGAACTACTATACGCAGATTCTGATGCCGGCATTGGCTCATGAGGGATTTCAAGATTGCCCCAACTTTCTGTGGCATTCTTCCCTGATCTGCCTGCTGAACATGGACAACATGGGGACTTTTTCTGAGGAAAGGCGGGCCGCCCTGGAGAAGCTGGCTGCCCGCTACCATCTAGCCATTGGCGTGAGCAATGTTTTTGGGGATATCGCCCAGTTCGCTGGTTGTGTCGAGCAGGCTAGAACCGCCCTGAACTTCTCCGGCCGGATGTCGTCAAGGGGGCCGATCTTCTATTATTTGGACTATGCCTTCTTTGCAATGCTGAGCAAGATCGACGATGAGGATCTTGTGAATTCTTGCTGCCATCCAGCACTGGAGCAGTTAGCCTCTTATGACGCTCAAAAAGGAATGGAGCTGTTCGATACGCTGCGGGCCTATACCGAGGCAGGCTTCAACAAAGTCCGGGCAGCCCAGATGCTGTTCATCCATCGTAACACCATCAACTACCGGCTCCAACAAATCGAGAGGATCTGCAACGTAGATCTGTCCAATGAAGAGCTTTTGTTTACCCTCCAGCTTTCCTTTCGTATCTATGCCTACCAGAAAAACCAACTGGAGAGCTGAGCGGAGCGAGCCAAAGGAACGACCGGAACTGCCAAAGAGCAGTTCCGGTCGTTCCTTTACAAGGGATGTGGGAGAGTAGAGATATTCGCTATTCAGTGGACAGGGAGCAGCGCATCAGCAGGACCTTGGGAAGTGCCGCACGAAGAGGAAGTGGGAGGCAGAAGCATACCGGTGCGCTCTCTTTGCGTTTCCTGAAGTGCGTGGGTGGCGTTAGGGGAATGACAATCAGCCGCTGTATCTGAGCGCCTCAAAATGCTCCGCCGCGGTTTTCGTATGGACGGGCGTAGAAGGTCCTGCCGTAGAGGGGGTTATTAAGCCAGACCTGGAAACAGAATGGAGACCAGCACAACAGCAGCAGTACCAATGGTGGTGGATAGGACAGTCGTGATGAACATTGCGGGATATGCCTCGTTCAGCTTCAGGTGGGCCACAGGCAGCAGCATCAGCACAGAGCCGCAGTAGGGCATGGTGTCCAAATTGGTAGAGGCAAATGTAGAGATCCGGTGGATGGTGCTGAGCGGAAGCCCCATCTCCACAAGCCTGGGAGCAATCAGGGGAAGACCGATGATTTGGCAGGTAGAGCAACCGCCGACCAGGAATGCCAGCAGAGCGATCACGACCCAGCAGATGATGACAGGGTGCGCATTCAGGCCGGACAGGAAGTCAAGCACCATCTGGAAGGTATCAGAAGTGGTGATGATAGTACCAAAACCAGTGACTGCGCAGATGCTCAGGGTCATGGGAACGGAATCGCTGGCAGACGTAGAAAGGAGCTCCTTTACGGATCCTTTAGCCGTCAACGGCTTCCAGAACAGGACAAGGGTGAGGATATTCATAATCAGCAGGCAGGGGATGATATTCAGCTTTGCAAAATTGAACAACACGAACAGGACGAGGATCGGGAGTAAGGAAATCCAAAAACTCGGACATTCCATGTCAGGCGAGATTTGGGGATCAAGAGGATGACGTTCGAAGTGTTCACCGTTCTTTTTGGAGCGGTTAATGAACAGGCTCATCAGGCCCAAGATGCAGATGATCTCAACTACCACACCCACAATGCCGGGAATGAGCGCCACGTCGGCCTCGGTTCCCAAGGAGGTCATGGCAGCGACATTGCAGACTTGGGGAGTTCCGGGCATGGACTGAACAAACGTATAACAACCAGCAGCTAAAATTCCCAGGATATAGCGTTTGGGGATGTCGCACACTTCAAAAATTTCCAGCGCCACAGGATATACCAGAACGGCGACAATAGCAGCGGTGATGCCGCCAAGGTTCAAGATGGCGCAAATGACTAGGATAATACTCAGTCCAGTCAGGACCCTTGTCTTCGAACTGGCATTCGGGCGGATCAGCTTTTTCATAATACCCGTGGCAATGGAGAAACCTGCGCCGCTGTCCCGATACAGAGCGGCTTCGATATTGCCGAACAGAAGCAGGAAAAAGAAACTCTTCAAAGACTGGGCCATGCCAGAGATAAATGTATCGGTCAATGTTTCCACAAAGGGCATACCAGTGAGGAAAATGACAACGCACGCCGCGGCAAAAGCCGCCAGATAAATTGACCAGTCCTTATAGGATAGGTAAATCAGGACTGCAAATCCAAGAAGACAAGCAATAAGGCCTATCATATTGACGCTCTCCTCTTTCTGTTTTTATAGTTTGAGCATTTTGCTGCGTAAGCCACAAAGAACGAACAGTATGCTGATAGCGGTGTTGGTGGAGGGTGCGTAGCCGAAGCCGGCGCCCATCCCGAAAAAGCTCCGTATGTAATATGCAGGATACCAGGACGGTCTCCACAAAGGAGGGGCAGATAGATCGGCTGAGGCGGTTTGACACCGGCTCTGGAAAGAAGAATGCCGCCGAGAAGTGCCCTATGACGGTAAAAGCCCTTGTTACAGCGGCAGCATCAGCCACCGCCTTCGCCGCCCAGTTCTTCTGCGGCGGACAGCGGCGCGACAAAAATGGAGGGCTTGTACACAATGCAGGCCGCCGACATGGGGATCAGGGTGCGGATCAGGCTCCCGGGGCGATTTGCGTAATGCTGTCCAGCAGTCTGATTTTCCACGAATTTCCACCTCCTCTATAATGATCTGCTTGGTGTGGAAAGATCACCTCTTCTCTAAGCGAAATTGTAGAAAACAGCTAAATAATTGGCGTGGGTATGGACTGAAATAAGCATAGTAAACAGGACGAGATGAGGCAATGTGCATTAAGAATAAAACAGGAAAGATAATTGGCTGTTTTGTAAATTCTGCTGGCCAGCTATCTGGAGGCGGCTGGGGCCGGTCTTATCCAAAGGAGGTAGAGAATGAAGGAGCAGATTCCCACAAGGCACGATCAAGGACACGTTATGGTATGTGAAAACCGTAAAAAAACGCAAAGGGTTTTGACGGTTAAGCACAAAACATCAGAGCAGCTCTCTATTCTTTTGTCAGAAAAGTAAATGGGAAGCAATCCTTTTGTGAGGAGAGCACATTGTTTACGGCAGAGCGCGCCGCTATGCTAAAAACATACTTGCCTCCCCAAGTCAAGCAAGGCTGGCAGACGGGAGCTGGATGGCCATCCAAGAGTAAATCAAAGAGAAAGGATGCGAAGATTTACCTTATGTCACAGACGATAGACGGACAAAATGTCAACAGAAATGGGATTCTGATTCGCAGCTTAATCATTCTGCTCTGCGCAGGTATTATCAATGCCACCTCTGTATTTATCACGCCACTGGCGGAATTTTACGGCTGGGAGGCGTCTGCCATCGCAAACGTCGGAACTACAATGCTGACGTTCTGGCCGATTGGTTCCCTTCTGGGCGGCAAACTGCTGCAAAAATTTGGAGGCAAGGCTGTCACCCTGATCGGTGCCGTCACGTTCGGCGCGGGTCTGGTGCTGACTGGCCTGGTACCCAACTCCACCCCGGGGATGTTGTATTTTACTTACAGCTTCCTGATTGGCATGGGCAACGGCATTACATACTGCGGCGCCATGTACTGCGTTATGGGCTGGTATCCCGATAAGAAAGGCTTGGCTACGGGCCTGTGCATGGCATTCAATGGAGGTTCCTCCGCATTTTTGGCTCCCTTGTGCTCCGGAATCACCCAGATGTTCAATGTCAAAGTGACGCTGTTCTCCTGTGGTATTGTGTGTGCAGTGATCTGCATTGTCTGCGGTCTGGGTATGAAGTCTGCTCCGGTCGGCTATGTGCCCGTCGGTTATGTGCAGCCTAGCAGCGGCGCCGCGCTGAGCTCTCAGTATGAGAGCTACCCCATTTCCCGTGCCTGGAGGACCAGACAGTTTTGGCTCCAGCTGGGCGCCCAGGCATTCTTCCCGGCATTTTATCTCATTATGTTCTCCCGCTTCTCCATGTTCATGACGGATAAGGGAATCGACTTGGCCTATGCCACGCTGGGCGTCTCCCTGTATAACGTAGGTAACGTGGTGGGGCGGCTGCTCCTGGGCAAGCTGACGGACAACATCGGCTACAAGAAGGTCTATCTCTGCTGCTGGGCTCTGTGCATGATCTGTGGCATCTGCCTGCTGACTGGCAGCTCTGTGGCCATGATCCTGATCGCCTATATCTGCCTGGGTGCGGGCTTCGGCGCCACCAACAGCGTCTATCCCGTCATGACCAATACATCCTTTGGCCCCGTATACGCTGGCAATATTTACGGCTTTGCACTGCTGGGCTACATGGTCATGACTCAGGTAATCCCCATTGTGACCAACGCCACAATCACCAGCACAGGCGGCTATACCACAGCTTTTATCCTGGCTTTCGTCCTGTGCACACTGGGGGCCGTCTGTGGCGTCCTGATCCCGAAGCTGGACCGGCCGCGCCTGAAAGAGGCAACGGAAAGCGAAAAGGAATAACCAATCTGCTGGCCGCAGCAGTCTGAGTCATCGGATGCGGCGGAAATTAAGAAAATTTCTTTGGGAGGCAAATTATGATCGCTTTTGATGCTTATAATCCCCACCGGGTTGTTTATGGCTCCGGCGTCTCCAAAAACATCTCGACTTTGCTGAAGGGCTTGGGCGCAAAGAGTGTGATGGCTGTGTACGACCCCGGCATCAAGAAGGCCGGCATCGCTGATAAAGTTCTGGCCCCCATTCGTGAGGCTGGTTTTACCGTGGTTGACTATGACAACGTGACGCCCGATCCTCCCACCGAGGAGATGGAGGCTGGTGCCAAAATCGCGGCTGAGAACAATGTGGACTTCTATATTGCTATCGGTGGCGGCGGGGTCATCGATACGGCCAAGTGCATTGCCATCATGCAGACTAACCCCGGCAAATTGCTGGACTACGTTCTGGGGGTAGGCAAGCCCATTCCCAATGCCTGTCCTCCGCTGATCGCAGTGCCAACTACCTCCGGCACCGGCTCCGAGGCCACGGCTTTGTCCATCGTGACTGACTCTGCGGCCCATCGCAAGGTCTGCATCAAAGACATTGATAAGATGTGCCCCTATGCCTGCTACCTGGATCCCGAGCTGATGACCGGTCTGCCCAAGGGGCTGACCGCCTCCACCGGTATGGACGCTTTGTCTCATGCTGTTGAGGCTTACATGGTGGGTAAGCACAACGAGTATGCGGATATGTTCTGCGAGAACTGCATCCGCCGCGTTGTGAAGTGGCTGCCTGTGGCCGTAGCTGACGGCACCAATCTGGAGGCCCGCGGCCAGATGATGCTGGCTGCCAACTTTGGCGGCGCCAGTTTCGCTTCCAGCACTCTGCAGGCCGGCCACGCCATTGCCCACGGCGTTGGCGCTGCCCTGCATGTGCCGCATGGCACTGCTTGCGCGTGGGGCCTGAACTTTGCCATCAAGCACTGCGGAGCCACTATAGATATGGATCGTCTGCAGAACATGGCTTCTTGGCTGGGTGTTGATGTTGCGGGCAAGGACCGCCAGGAACTGATTGACGCTTGCTGCAAGGTTGTCAAGGATATGAATGACTCTCTGGGAGTTCCTACCCCCAAGACCTTCGGCTGCGGATCCAGGGAGGATATGGAGAAGGGCTACAATGCCACCTGGACCAATGAGCAGGGGATGCTCGGTGTGGCTGGAGTGACAGACCCGGATGAACTGCACACTTATTTTGAGGAGATGTGGGCCTGGTGATCTCCACGCCGCAGAAAATCATGAATTAAAGGAGCTGCCCGGAACGGAATTGAGATTCATCGGCTGCCCTGCCGGGGGCCGCCGGGGTAACGCTTCTCTGGAAAGGTGACAAAATGGCAAAACCTGTTTATGAAGGATTAAAAGTTCTGGATGCCACCAATAACTATGCCGGCCCGCTGGCGGGATCCATGCTGGCGGATTACGGCGCAGAAGTATGGCACATTGAAAAACCAGTCCTGGGCGATGACAACCGCTTCTTCCCGCCGATGATCGACGGCATCAGCATCAACTACTGCTCGGATAACCGTGGAAAAAAATCCGTTGTTCTGGACTTGAAGGACCCTCGTGGCGCGGAGATCTTCAAGAAGCTGGCCGCAAAGGCAGACGTAATCCTGGAGAGCTTCCGGCCCGGCGTGATGGAAAAGCTGGGGCTGGATTACGAGAGCATCCGCGCCATCAATCCCCGGGCCATCTACTGCTCCATCTCCGCCTATGGCCAGACGGGACCTTATGCTCAGCGGCCCGGGTATGATGTTATTGCGCAGGCGGTTTCTGGACTGATGGATATGACGGGTGATCCGAATGGCCCGCCTACCAAGATCGGTCCCGCTATCGGTGATTGAATGGGTGCGCTGAATGCCTTCGGCTGCATCGGAACGGCGCTCTATTACCGTTCCATCAGCGGTCAGGGCCAGCACATTGACATCTCCCTCTGCCGCACACTGATGTGGGTTTCCGCAAAGCTGGACAGCGACATCACCGGCGTGCGGTCCACGAGAACTGGCAACCACCATATCAATTTGGCTCCCTATGGCATCTTTCAGGGCAGCAATGGCCAGTCCGCAATCATCGGCGCGCTCAGCGCAAAGACTTGGGGCGCGCTGTGCAAGGTGATGAACAAGCCGGAGCTGGAGGCGGATCCCAAATTCGTGAGCAACGACAAGCGGGTGGAGAATCTCCAGACGCTGATCAGCGTGATCGAAGGCTGGTTGAAATCGTTTGAGGACATCGATGATGCGGTGAATCTCCTCATTGACGCCGGCGTCCCCTGCGGCAAGGTCTACAATCAGGACGATATCCTGAAAGATCCGCATTACAACACCTGCAAATGGTTTACGGATATGCCTATGGCCGACGGCATGAAGAGCGTGCGCAGCCGGAAATTCCCCACAGATCCTATGGAATTCTCCGCTTTTGAGCCGGTATACAAAAAGGCCCCGGCATTAGGTGAAAACAATGTGGAAGTGATTGGAGAGCTGGGGTATTCCGAGGAGGAGATCCTGGCCATGGAAAAAGAGTGGGAAGACGCGTTCTACACAAAAACAAAGAAGAATTAATGTACAGGATTTGAAGTGCTGACAGGAATATGGGATCCTGATTTGATCTCATTCCTAAATAGAATTGGAGGTAACTGATATGTCTGAAGCTGCAAACAGAGAGTATATCGTCGAACTGGTCAAGCGGGCCAAGGCCGCGCAGAAGGAGTTCGAGCGGACGGCCACGGATCAGCTGACCATTGATAAGGTTGTGCGGGCTATCGGCAAGACCATCTATGACGCCCGGGAGGAGCTGGCGCTAGAGGCCCATCTGGAGACCAAGTACGGCACTCCTCAGATGAAGGTGAGCAAGATCATCGCCACGACCACTTCCCAGTGGAACATCATGCGGGGCAAGAAGTCTGTAGGTTACATCAAAAATCTGCGGGACGAGCCCGGCGTCAAGGTTATGGCCAAGCCCATGGGCGTTGTGGGTTGCGTCATGCCCAGTACCAACCCTATCGTGACCATCGCGGCCAACGGCATGATGTCCATCAAGTGCCGGAATGCCTGCATCATCGCCCCGCACCCCTCCGCAAAGAACGTCTCCCTGAAGACCGTCAACATGATTCGCAAGGAGATCGAGGCTCTGGGCGCCCCCGCCGATCTGATCCAAGTGATTGATCCCGAGCACTGCAGCATTGAGGCCACGGATGAAATGCTCCGCCAATGCGACGTGAACATCGCCACAGGAGGCCCCGGTATGGTAAAGGCTGTGTATTCCTGCGGCCGTCCTGGCTTCGGTGTGGGTCAGGGCAACTGCCAGGAGATCATCTGCGATGACTATGATGACCTGGACCGTATGGCGATGCTGGCCATCAATAACCGTTCCTACGACAACGGTGTGCCCTGCACCAGTGAGCAGACCATGCACGTGCCGGTCTCTATGGAGACCAAGTTTTTGGAGGTCATGCAGAAGAACGGCGCCTATCTGGTAGAGGGCGACGAGCTGGTGGATGCCCTGCGCAAGGTGGTGTTCCCGGATGGTGAGCACATCAACCGGGATGTGGTTGGCCGTTCTCCCCAGGTTGTGGGCAAGATGATCGGTGTAGATGTTCCCGTTGAATGCAAGACTCTGCTGTGCAAGTATTCCGGCTGCGCCCAAGATGATGTACTGTCCAAGGAGATTCTGTTCCCCTTTATCCGCTATGTGACCTATACCGACTTCAAGGCCACAGTGGCCGCCGCAGTGGCTAACCTGGAAATGGAGGGCGCTGGCCACAACAGCTGCATCTGGACCTATGACGAGGAGAAGATCGAGTATGCGGCCAACCTGCTGCCCGTTTCCCGGTTCCAGATCAATCAGACTCCGTTCGGCATTAACAACGGTATGCCCACCACAACAACGCTGGGCTGCGGCTCCTGGGGCAACAACAGCATCTCCGAAAACCTGGAGTGGTACCACCTGATGAACACCACTCGCGTGTCGGTAACGTTGCCCAACAAGCGGCTGTGGAAGGATGGCGACTGGGACCGCTTTGACGAATGCCCCATTACAGAGGATTGAACCGGCAGGGAAGAGTTTGAGCTGTGCACGGACACGAAAACCTTGGGCGGCGGGACGCAGGGGCGACTGGCATACTGCGCCCCGCCGCCCTAAGACAATGGCAAGGTGGATAACAAAATGGAGCTGAATTTTATAACAAACAGCGTACTTTTCGACGTGCGGGAGTCTGTGGCGTATATCACGCTGAATAATCCGGCACAGATGAACCCGGTGACTGCCGAGGTGATGCAGGACCTGATACAGTGCTTGGATTACTGTGAGCGGGAGAGTGACGTCCGAGCCATGGTCCTCAGAGGCGCCGGCGGAAACTTTACGGCCGGCGGCAATGTCAAGGGCATGAAAGAGCGGCTGGATAAGGGGATCAACACGACGAAAAGCGGCATCCGCAGCGGCGGAGAGTTCATCATGCGTCTCAAGACCATTTCGAAACCCACCATCGCGTGGATCGAGGGCGCAGTTGCCGGCGTTGGAATGAGCATGGCGATGGCCTGCGATTTTTCCATAGCGGAAGAGACTGCCAAGATGGTATTTGCATTTGTGAATATCGGTTTCGTTCCGGACGGCGGCGTGGCATATATGTTGAGCAAGGCCGTGGGGCCGGCCAGGGCTACGGAGCTCCTCATGTCCGGAAAGCGATTCAGCGGAGCGCAGGCAAAGGAATGGGGCATCATCACCGAAGCTGTGCCAAAGGACCAGCTGGAAGAAACCGTTCAGAAATATATCAAAAAGTATGCGCAGGGCCCCAGCGTGGCCTATGCGCAGATCAAACGGCTGCTGTTAAGCGTCAACTATCAGGAGCTGAACGCCTGTATGCAGAACGAGGTGGAGGCCCAGTACGTCTGCAGCCTCACCGAGGACCACCGGGAGGCCGTGGATGCGTTTGTTGAAAAGCGCAAGCCCACCTTCCAGGGCCGCTGAATTTAGATCCTGCAAAATAACATCAATGATGAGGTGACGCAAATGAGTAAATTCCAACTGATGACCAAGGACCAGGAGGACCTGGTGGCTATGGTCCATGATTTCATGGAGAAAAAGGTAGATCCCTATGTGGATCAGTGGGACAGAGAGAGCCATTGCCCCATGGATGAGGTTCGGGAGCTGATGGACCTGGGCTTCTGGGGTATCGACGTTCCCGAGGAGTACGGCGGTGCCGGTCTGGATGTGACCACCATTATGTACATCCGCCAGGCCATGGCGTATCATGACGCTGGCTTCACCAACACCTTCAGTGCACAAACCTTCGGCTGGAAGCCCGTGCTGCTGGCCGGCACGGAGGAGCAGAAGAAGTATTGGGGTCAGCGCCTGGCTGAAGGTGCTTTCTGGGCTATGTGTATCACCGAGCCTCAGTCCGGCTCCGATGCCGGCAACTGCAAGACCAAGGCTGTCAAGGACGGCGATGAGTATATCATCACCGGCGGCAAGACCTTCATCACCAACGGCGGTGTATCCGACCTGTATACCGTGACCTGCTCCACAGACCCCTCCAAGGGCAAGCACGGCATCTCCCTGTTCATCGTGGAACGGGACCGACCCGGCGTGTCCGTGGGCAAGCATGAGGACAAGATGGGCATCCGTAGCTCCAACACCACTGACGTGGTCTTTGACGAGGTGCGTGTCCCCGCTGACCATATGATCGGTGCCGAGGGCACGGGCTTCAAGACCCTGATGAAGATGCTTTCTCGGACCCGTCCGACCGGTGTGGCACCTGCGGTGGGCGTGGCTCAGCGGGCGCTGGACCTGGCCATCGAAT
>OHPX01000881.1_pt1 | contig 13067 bp, 10 predicted proteins | sample 1577801 | NCBI WGS metagenome assembly OHPX01 (sample SAMEA3879584, study PRJEB24766) | human gut metagenome | biome: human-associated habitat; feature: feces | place: USA | collected 1985/1987 | reverse complement strand
CCGATTCCCAATGCCCTTTGCCATATGCCTGTCCTCCTTGCAGGCATAAAAAAAGAGCCGGAGTAAATTACTCCAAGCTCTCATTCATGCCTCTGTGTTAATTATGGTAAGAGATAGGCAGGTATAAAAAATGCCCCGTACCCATTACAGGCACGAGGCGTAACTCCTTCTATTCATTTTTAAGCTGCTATCTCCCAGCATAGCCATTTTAACACTGGGCAAGTCGGACTTTCAGTAGGGAAACTGTCGTATTTTCATCGGACTTTCGTCGGACTAAAATACCGTCTTAGCATTCACAACAATACAACGCTTCTTCCGCTCTGGCACTATCCAAAAAATCTTTCAATTTAGGAATGGCTGTTCCCCAAAGAGACAGACCAAATAACAGTATCGCTTCTTTCTTTCGGTCATAGTAGCTGCTACGTTCCATATCCAGGATCTCCAGCATCTCTGATTCCTTGTACTTAAAGCGGTTTAGATATGCCTTATAGATAATCTCACAGTACAGATCACCCTTATCCGGATAATCTCTGATTTTCATCATAGCCATATCTACCAGCTCAATGATCCACTTTGTCTCAAATAAACTACGGATACGTTCTTCAAATCGTTCTCTTGCTTCATCCGGAGCAAAGGTCTCCAGATAAATCAATGCACCATCTAAGCTGGCACCGTAAGTACAAATAAGGGTATCACATACATCATTTGCACGATCAATGGTAGACCAGCACACCTCTCGATATATGGATAAAATCAGCTTTGCTCTTTCGTACAAAACCTTCTCATCAATGTTCTGCATCCTGCAAAGCATTCGAATATTGCTTAATACCTGTGTATTATATCTGCTCATTCAAAATCTCCTTTCAGCCTACTCCATAAAATAAAATTTCCTTTCTAACTCCTGCCACTTGGCTAAAGGGAAACAAATACCATCGGACAAGAATGACTGTAACTTCCGATATTTTATTTGAAACAGAAGGAGAATCGGAAGTTCTTGACTTTTTGAAAGTTCCGATATATACTTAAAGGGAACTTAAACTTCTGCTTTGATTTTCATTATAGCATTTTTCAGAAGTTTGTCAATAATAATCGGAAGTTATAGATAAATATTTTTGAAAGGAAGGACACTATCATGACATTTGGAGAAAAAATTAAAGAAGCTCGTTTGGCAATGAACCTTTCTCAAACGGAGCTTGCCCAGATGACAGGCATCTCCGAAAGATCCCTTTACACATATGAGCAACTCGGTACACTCCCCAGAAAAAACAACATTAGAAAGCTTGCTGAGGCATTGCATATCTCTGTGTCCTATCTTTTGGACGAGTCTGAAACGGACAGCCAGAGCCATATCGATCAGGATATGTTTATTTTAGAAGCAAAGGAAAACTTCGGTTCAAAGGGAGCAAAAGAAGCTCAGGAAGTGTTGGGACGTGTCAATTCTCTGTTTGCCGGCGGAGAATTGGACGATGACGCAAAAGATGTATTTTTCCAGGCAATTATGTCCGTCTATATGGATTCTAAGAAAACTGCACGAGAAAAGTACACTCCGAAGAAATACAGAAAGCATAAAGATAAAGAGTAAATCCTCAATCACAGAATATGTTTTCTGTGTGCGATTCGGAGGTGAAGCAAATGAGAACGGCAGAACATATCATTGAAACTGTAGATAAGCTTGTACGAAAATATCACACCAGGGACCCTTACGAACTGTGCCAGCTGTTAGGTATCAAAATCCACTATTACGATTTACAGAAGAAATTGAAGGGATTCTTCTTTTATCAGTCCAGACAGAAGAATATCGTCATAGACAACAATGTAAACAACATTCTGGAACGTATCTTAGTCGCACATGAATTAGGGCACGCTGTCCTGCATACTAAAATTGCCATGATGCGTGGCTTTCAGGAGATGGAAGTATTTGACGATAAATCAATCGAAGAAAACGAAGCAAACTTCTTTGCGGCAGAGCTTTTGTTAGAGGACAAGGAAGTTCTGGAGTGCCTTTCAGAACATGCATTTTTCGAGACTGCTAAAATGCTCTATGTACCGGCAGCGCTTTTGGATTACAAATTCAGCCTGCTCTATGAGAAAGGGCAGCTTGTAAATCCGATGTATATTCGTAAAGCAGATTTTCTGAAGGAAGACCTTCATGCCTACGATGATAACATTGGCTATGGCGATGCATGAACATCGGTTCTTTTATTTCTCTACAGAAAAAGTCCAACAGTAGGTGCACCGTGCATCATAGCTGTTGGACTTTTTAGCTTTTCAAAATTATTCTTTTTTAGTCAGGATCTCCGCCACGATTCTCTCCAAATTCACAACCGTAAATATGAATATGCCAACACCTATTCATTCTCCATTTCCTGGATATATAATAATTTTCCTTCAATACTCAAAATGATGTGATAGGCAAGGAGGATATTGGTTTATATTCAGAGAAAACTAATCAATAAGGAAACACATATTTCTTTTCATAAAAACTCCTGTTCTCACAAATATTGATATCTTTAATTATTTTCTGCCTTTGCTTTATTTAATATATCAAGAATTTCTTGGAATGCTTTTTGCAATCGAGCATCAACATACTTTCTCTTTGCTATATCCAACAATTCTTCTGCTTGATTATATTGCTCATTTATAATTGCTGCTAATACATCAAGTATGGCTATATTGCCGCCATAGATTTTATGATATCTATATTCTTGAAAAAGACCTTGGTTTTCATTGTATACTGTAATTGCTTTTTCATACTGTTCAGTTTCGAAATAACTTAAGCAAAGATTGATTTTATGAACTAAATTAACAGAAAAGCCCCTCAGTCGCTCATGAGACAATTTTTCTAACATAGGAATTGCAATATCAAATTGTTTAGTCTCAATATATCCAGCAGCCAAATTTAATTCTAAGATATTTCTTAAGTTTTTCCCTTTTGCGGTTTTTAGCAAATTTTCTATACCAGCAATGTATTCCTGGGGTTTTTCTTCACTCAACAACTTTATAATTTTCTTGCTTTTATTAAAATAAATTAGACTGTAACATAAATTAATTAACACAGCACCTAATACAAGGGTAATCGACGCAATCCAATATCCATGCATAAAGGTTTTGTCATCAATCCCAATACTCTCTTTAAACAGTAACAGAGCCAATCCAATACCAATACCTATCAAAATTATTTTTGCTACTCTTTTCAAATTGTGCACCTCCATTTTACCATACTCATAAGCAGTACAAAGGGAAACTACCAAGTAAGTTTCTTATTTTATGACCTATAAAATGTGTGGATTATCCAAAATCCACCCAAAATCAAAAGAACTGTCACCCAAAGGAATTGTTTCTCTCTGATAGCACAAAAAATTTCACAAGCATAGACAATGATTATTAGGAACGCCCCCGCAAAGCAGCATAACATCCCAATTGGGGCGCCTACCCTAAACAAAAGTTCCGGATAGGCTGCACCAGAGATAATTACTCCCAGCAAAATTGTCAAGCCAAGTACGCTGATAAGCAGGGCACTTTTGAATAATCGACTATTAAAACTGTTCTTCATTTTTATCCCTTCTATTCTTTCGTGTATTCTTTTTCTGCTGACAAGGAATGAATTTTAGCGGGATACATGATACTTCCGATATGAGAATATCGAAGGGCATCTTTAGAGTTCTAAAGGATTTTGTTCATGTTCGTACTCTTCTAATACATGCTGTCCTCGGCTACCATTAGCCAAAATATAATATCCATCTTGAATTTCTTGAATTCCACCACCAAATGCCCATCCTTTGGATTCCACAAATTCAATAAACGCATTCCAGAACTCGTCTTCTGTTACTTCTGGTGGAACTTCAATGCACCCTTGAATTTCAAACTCTTTTCGCACAGCACACCTCCGTTTTCTCCTCTTTATTGTCTTCTCCTGTCCATTCCACCCACTTTGCATTTTCCAATGTCATAATGGTGTATTCAGGATATTTTCTATGAATTTCGGTAAGGCAAATATTTCTCCATTCTCCATACAATCCCTCACCAGTTACTTGGAACTCCTTTGGATTCCAATAAGAGGATTTATATGTAGAATCCACTCTCCCGCAAATTTCACATTGTCTTCCCCAGGCAAATGAGTCACTACCATAGTGTAAGATGATTTTTTTGTATATGTGTTTGTGCGTAGACCGTTTTCGGCTATCAGAGGTAGTAGCCGTCTTTGATTTTCCTTTATGCGGAGGCGTTTCTTCCTCTATTGGTTGCTGATATTGTTTTTTATATAAATGTATTTTTTCAGGATTCATCGTTAGACTTTCTCCTCTGTGAATTTCTTTGAATCATGTTCAATACAGTAGCATCAATCACCAATGCCAAATAACCCATATCCATTTTTCATGGCAATATCACATACACTACTTAAGGTTATTGCAAAATCTCGAATCTTCTTGAAAGACAAGCCATATCGCTCAATCACTTTGTTTTCTTCTGTGCTATGTTCTTCAAGCCACTTTGTGATGGACTGTGAAAAAGCCTTGATTACAGAAACTTGTCCTGCTTCAACATAGGTTTCGCTGTATGGATCAAATTGATAATAACATTCATAGTTTCGGAAAAACTCTCTGAAATCGTATAGGAAATCACCTATCTCATCAGGTTGTACTACAGCCCCATTTTTCATAGGGGTTATTGATACGATATCAAACGCATGATTGATATTCCTTGCCGCAACAATTTCTAAAGCCATTACATTACCTCTTAAATCTTAATCCAAAAAGTTACATTATATAGTTGGTCACTTTTCCCTAATGTCCCCTTCTTGTGAAAAGCCATTCGTTCTCTCGCAACGAATGGTAACTCGTTTTTGTCCTCCTATTGTACAGGTAAATAATGTTAAGTCCCAATCGCCAGACTCCATTGCATCTACATCTGTTCCATCCAATTCTTCCACGGCAGATACCGTGTATGAAAAACACTGCTTATCCACATCGGTAAATATAACAACATCCCCAATCTGAAGATTCTTCAAGCCACCAAAATGCTTTTTATAGTTATGCCCTGCAATAATCAAATTGTTTAGATAAACAGAGCCTTGAAAACGGCAAGGAGCTTGTTTAAGACGGGTGTCATTCCACTCGCTAATGATAGGAAGGGACAACTCCTGATCCGGAATTTCCAATACTCCTATATAAAAGTTTCCGTCCACCTCTATAGTTGGCATTTCTATTGTAGGCTCAGAAATATAATAGGGAATGATCGGGTGTGTATCGCTTTCTTTAGGCTGTTCCAATGCATAGGAGGTACCAGAGATTTCTTGCAATGCTTGTTCTGCTGTTTGAGCCGCTAATTCTGCTTCTCGATGATTATAAACGAAAAGACAAAGGGCTGCTGCGATTAGCAGCAGCCCCAATACCATACATACTTTACGCAGAGTGTTTGCCATGATAACGCTTCTTTCCCAAAATACCAAGGAGTACAAGTATAATTCCGGCACTCAGCAATGCAATTACCGGCCACCAAAGTTGCCCTGTCTGCGGCAGATGTGCTTCCTCTGGATTGTCCGAGGGGGTTGGAACTTCTGGTTGTGCAGGATTGCTTGACTTGTTGGCTTTATCCGGATTGGGCGAATCAGTTGGATTCGTTGGCTCATCCGGAACAGTTGGTGTAGTTGGCTTGCCTGAATCAACAGGTGGTGTTGGTACATCATCATTAGTGATGGTAACTACTGTACCATTTTGCTCAGTTGTGACTGTGAAACCATCAGGTACATTAATTTCCTTTACACTCCAATCATAGCGGTCGTTCAAATTTCTCCATGAGCACTCCCAACCATTCTCCGCATTCAGTTCTACGGTCTGGTATTCTTTTCCATTACGCATTAGAACAACTGTAACATAGTCTGTTGGCTTCCCACCATTATCCAACTTCCAAACTTTTTTCACAGTGATTTGGGTATAATAATGGTGTTCACCGCCGCTACTGCTACCGCCGCTACTGCTACCGCCGCCGCTACTGCTACTGCTTTCTTTATAATTTTCAAACTGAACCTGAACTGTTTTCCCAGCTTTAATTGTTCCAATGTCACCAGTACTTGTTACCGTATATCCAGCATTGTCACTCTCGGTCACTGTATAGGTAGTTTCAGCAGGTAAACCAGAAGCAATTTTGCTTTCTCCATGCTTCAATGTAAAGGAAGCAACACCATTCTTAAATGTCATTTCTCCATAGACACCGTTGATATCCTTATTGCTTAATTCAAGGGTAAAGGGGAATTCTTTCTGGATATCTCCATCTGAACCGGAAACAATTTTCGAAATGCTAAAATTTCCTGTTGGTGGAAGTGGTGTTACAGCCTTGTAGTTTTCTACAAAAACTAATTTATCTGTATTCAGCAAATCATTTTCTGGCTTTACTCCTTTGTTGTAGATGACAGTGTATCCATGCTGTTCTACTTCGGTTACCGTGTATCTACTCTGATAGGGCAAGTTTTTGATAGTGATTTGTTGCCCGTGAGAGAGTTGAATCTGTGCCTTACCATCAGTAAACTCTAATATACCATCTTCTGGTTTGGATACCTGATTTTCTTGACCTGGATAAACAGAACCCACATACACATATTGATCGTTTATTGGATTTCCCATTTGATCATTCAGTTCGATGGTAAAATTGAACTTATCCATTTTGTCACCAGCTGCACCAGTAACAACCTTAGCAATACTCAAATCTGGTAACCGTGTATTTGTAAATTTTACCGTAGATGTAACATCCTTCACTATTTCCCCTGTTTTTATTGTTTGGTCAACTTCATATTGCTCTGTTACATATTCCGTTACTTCATACATGGCACCATCAGGAAGATTTGTTGCCATTTTAGTTTCTTTATCCTTCAAGCTGAAATGTGCAACTCCATTATGAAATTCTAAATCTCCGTAAATTCCATTGATGCTTGTATGATAAGGCAATCTAAGTTCAAACCAAAACTCTTCCTTACAATTTTCTTCTCCTATAACACTTTTTGTAACAGATAATGATCCTACCTTATTTACACCAACTGGAACATTTGCAGATAGGGTTTTATCATGAATAACCGCACCAATCATGTGCTGAAACTTTTTCCCGTTTACTTCTATATCTGGATTAGGAGAATACTGTTTAAACTCTTTTAACCAAATAAACTCAGCACGAATTCCAAATGTTTCTTCTGCTGCTGGTTCATGATCTGAAACCAATTCGTATTCTTCATTTCCGTATACATAAGATAAATTATCACATAGTGCAGTAACACCTTGCGGTAACTCTAAGTGATAGATACCATGATATTCAGAAGGTTCAATAATCTGCAAAACGCCACTGTGCCAAAGCCCATCTTTAGGATTGTATCTGAATTTTAAACTTCCGGATAATTTAATATCATTTAGAGACGGCTCATAACTCAATAGACCCCCTCTTTCCGAATATGTATATAAAATCTGCCCTAATTCTGTATCATTCAGATTATTTATATCATTATCTGGAATGTTATAAGACTGCAATAATCTCCAAACTGCCTTTTGAGTAGCATTATATGCCTGTTCTTCTGTAACGAAGTAAGAGCCTGGATAAAAATATGTAAACACTCTTAAAGGATCATCATTCTCTGTTGCATTCAGCATACATAAGGAAGCTTTATAAAATGGCATTGCTGTAATATCAGAATAGGTTAACCCCGTTTCCGTCTGTCCGTTTGGATATAGTCTTCCAACTGAGCTAATAAACTCTGATAACATATTTAAATGCTCTTTGTCCTGTGCCGCCCAGTCTTGGTAGCTAAAAGCGTGATGTCCCAAAAATGGAAATGCTTTTTGAAGTGCTGGTGGAACAATCAGCATTTCATTAAACTCTGTTTCTGTAGGAATATAAGAATCTACATCATCTACAATTTTATATAATCTTTCCCCATTGTATGGATATCCTGCGTAAAGTAATTTGGACAACCGACGCATACATTCATCATAATCTTTCGACGAAGAAAAATCATCTTGTGTTAAATACCCCTCTGTATAATTTGGCACTTGCACATTGCCCATATCGCTCGTATGATGAGGCCAATGTAACTTATTATTCATACAGAACAGAGGAACCTTATAATCATATTCTGGGTCAATGATGTAATGGATACCATTTTCAAAAAGTATTTGGGTTCCTTTTGAGTCTTCTACAATCACTACAATAGTTGGCATGGTTAAACCTTCATTCAGTACATAGCCTTCCGGTAGTTTTGCAGTAAACAGGTATCGCTCCTGATCTTGATTCTTATTATTTACCTTTTTGTATTCCCAGCTAATATTTTCGACAAGAATTGTCTGATCTTTTTCATCAGTAGCATTCAGTTCTTTTGGAAGCACCAGATTTTCTGCTGCGGTATCTTTCGTCACACATTGTTCAGCAATTTTTTCAGATAATTCCTTGAATGCAACAATGACAATAGATTGCTTTGCCATAGTACACGAAGCAATATCATCTTTACAAATAGGACAATCAGAGTTGATATGTTCTGCTATACATTTTTCCCTACAAATACATTCTTGCAGTGAGGGGGCTGAATTACTCGGTGTTGCCTCCGGTATTGTTTCTGGTATAGATTCCTCTGGAAGATCAGAAGTAAAATCTTCTGGAGCTTCTTCTGTGGCATAGAGACAATCCAATACCTTTACAATGCACCCATTTTCCTCACTACATATATGAATACATTCCGTTGGCTCCAAATACTGAGCATTTGAGGGGGATGCTTCTTCTGGAATGCTCTCTATTGCTGGATAACATTCCTCAGAGTGATTGTGGATACAGTTTTCTTCGAGTCGGTAGCAGGAATCGATGTGTTGATGCGTAATGGCAGACTCTGTATCCAAACCCTCTGCCATAGCAACTGTGCCTGAAAATGTATTTAGCAAAACACAAATTGCCAAAAATGATGCCAACCACTTTCTCTTCATCTTAAACCTCCAAGTTTTTTAATACTTAATTCTAACAAAAAGGCCACAGCACAAAACACTTGTGCTGTGGCAACTGGCTAACCTCCCTATTGAAGGTCCCTATAGCTTTGCGTCGCTGGATTGCTCCAGGTTTGCATTTTTTTCAATTCTATCATAAACAGCAATTCTTTGCAAGAGCTATCTATGTCTATTCGGCTTTTTTGTATACAAATCTTTACAAAATTGTGGTATAATCTTCTCAGAAGTCATGAATGGATAGATAGAAGAAAAGGTTAGAACGTTGTGATTCTAATACCCTTCAAAAAAGAGTACGCAAAACCAAGTTTCCTAAAAACGGACAAAGAATAAAGTTATGTTCAAAGCTTAAAGTGTTGAAATAGCAGTTATCAGATAATCTTGCTATCGAAAGACGGATTCTCCTACGGAAACTTCCCTTTGTGCAGTCAGTTGATCACCCTTTGCAATAGAGTTCAGAACCGTATGATTCGTTTTTCTTGGGTATATTGTAGATGCCTGTAAGCTGTATTCTTACAATGACGATAATGATCTTTTGTGGAAGCAACAAGATCTATGGACATCTATCTCACGGTAGACATAGAAACGATTTTTAGTGTAGAACTTTCCCTCAAATCAAAATCTCATTTGAGAAAGCAGATAGGAAATGGATACTCACTGAAAGAGTGAAGTAGCTATCTCTCATAAATAAGGTTATAGGGTTCTAATTCTTTGCTCGTTAGTGATTGAAAGAGCATCCAGCACATATAAAATTCAGTCCAGCAAAGGCTGGACATACTTACTGCGATTGACTGCTTTAGAGCGATTTTGTTTCATTCCCTCTGGCAACTTGAGACATTGTAGAAAGGAATGGTTATAAAAATGAAAAAAACTATTGATATATATCAAAAAATTCTCATACTGATTGCTTGTGCCAGTATAATTATAATCTTTGGTATTTTTTTTAATTCTAACAACATAGCAAATTCGGATAATTGCAAACATACAAATATTGTAGTACCTGATATAACAGAAAAAATAGACCCGACTACAACAAAATATGTATTTCATTTCAACTTTTCTTCAGGTGAACAATTAAGCCTACATTTTATAACTGATCTGAAGACTGTCCAAGTATTCAGTAATAATGCCTTAATATATGATACAGGAAACAAAGCTTCAACTATAGAGGAAACATCAGGAAAAATATCTCACTTTATAAAATTGCCGACAGGAAAAAATACAGTAACAATTTTAACACACAGTAAGTACATGGCGTCAAATAGTGATAGTATCAGTTTTAGATTAGGAGATCAAAGGCTTATATTAACAGAACAACTAATCCATGCTTTACCATATGTAATCGTTTATTTTTTAACTTTTATATGTGGACTTGCTCTTTTCCTCTGTTGGATTGTAATCCGAAAGTACATTGAAAATGCTAAAGCCGCCTTATCTTTTTCTTTGCTTTTAATAACAGCTGGATTATGGCTCATTCGTGGAAGCGATTTTGTTTGTCTCTTATTTACAAATAATACCACACTCTATTATATAGGCTATATTTTATTTTTGCAAATTCCTACATTATTCTTTTCATTTTCTATTCACTATTGGCAAATTAACTGCAAAGTCTGGAAGATGAATGTATATTATTTTCTCTCAATAGCCAATATGGTTGGATGTATAATTCTTCACATGTTTAATATAACAGAGTTTAAACAAAGCTCATTTTTCACACACATTTTACTGGTAATTGCACTATTTGTCGCATTTTATGGAATGGTTTTGCATATACAAAAATCAGGGTTAACATTAAAAATTAAACTCACTATAATTCCGTTTATATTATTGATTCTGTCTGTCTTTACTGACTACACAGGATTCTATTCTAATGCACTAACTTCCTATAAAAGAGGCGGCTTGATTGTCCTTATCTTTGTACTATGTATCACAATAGATATATTAATCGATCTTGCTGAACAGTTACGAGAAGGACAAAGAAATGCTATATATAAAAAACTTGCAACAACAGATATCCTGACTGGAATGTATAATCGAAATGCATTTGAACAGTGGGAAATCAAACAAGGGGGAGAGATTGCAGATATAGGAATTGCCTTGTGTGATTTAAATAATTTAAAATTTTATAATGACAATTATGGACATGAACTCGGCGATCAATATATTATCGACGCAGCAGATATCATAATGAAAGCATTTGATAACAAAGGGGAGTGCTACAGAATTGGAGGGGATGAGTTTGTAGTCGTTGTACATCACATTTCTGATTTTGATATTCAAAAAACTAAGCAGAAGATGTGCACTATGGAAAATGAATATAATTCAAAATCAGATATATTAAAAATTGAAATTGCATTTGGATACACGGCTACGATAGAAACTGATCATCAAATTTCTGATATTATGAAGCGTGCTGATCAGTTAATGTATCAAGAAAAAAAGAGGTTAAAATATCAAAAAAGAATTTGAATAGAATCTTATGAAATATTTTCAATTTATGTTTGTGGAAGTACGAAACGCCTTACAGACGGCATTTCGTACTTCCACAAAGCGGCAAGCAGTGTAAACCTGTACAGGTTCACTCATTTTCTCGATTTTCCCTCTGGGTCAATCTTCGCAAATTGCTTGTTGGGGAAGCATCCCCAATCCCCTTTGAACGGTATCTGCGATACCGGCTACTCGTTCATTCTGAACGCTTGATAATTTTTCCGTAAGGAAAAACAAAAAAGAGTGCCACGACAGCTACTCTGATTTTCAGAGCAACAGCCGTGGCATTTCTCATCAACGGACAGTTTTCTTTTCCTGTTCCTGTTCTTTCTTTTTGTCGATGTTCAAAATCGTTTCAACCGTCTGCTTGGCAATCAGCAATTCTTCTCTTTCTTTTCTTACCTGACGATACTCCGCATAATCTTGTTTCTTCTGCACTGCCAGGCGATGAAATTCTTCATACAATGACTGACGGGAGGGGAGCTTAGAAACCTGTAATTCATCAAAAGCTTTTTTTGCTGCTTGATGAAGGGTAATCTCCTGACGGTGCTCCTCGAAGAACTTTTTACTGTATCCGGACTTACGATACTCAACATAAATCTGTCTGGTGTCGTGATAGTTCTTGATGTGTTTCTGAAGAGCCTGCACCTCAATCATCCGCTTTTCAGCTACCTTGATGGAATCTGAAAGTTCTGAAAATCGTGAAGATAGATTTTCCGTGTATGCCACAAGATCATCATAATTATCAAGCCCTTTTTCCTTCAAAAGGATAACAGTACGGGCAGCTTCTTTTCGATTATATTTCTTTGCCCATTTTTCGTAGCCTACTGTTTTGCCCTCAGCCATTTTTTCCTGAATATCAATAAGCAAGTGAAACTGCTTTTGCTCAGGAATTGTCCTTGATTTACGCAGGCTCTTACCGGAGATAACAGCTTGCAGTTCCTCTTTACTGTATCCTTCACCCAGGGAGCGCAGACGAATAAATCGTTTCTGCTCTTTTCCTTTGAATGCAGGCTGATTACCATCCTTAAATTCAAACCCCATCGCAGCAAGCGATTGAATAAAATCTTCAAAACGCTTAGGTTTCTGACTTAAAACAGAATCAATGGCATCACATAGCTCATCTCTCTGGGTCCGCTTCTTAGGATAAACGGTTCTTTTCTGTCTTTCACGATATGGCTTGGGAGTGATAATGGATAAACCATGTTCCAGGCACACCATGTCACTAAGTCTTTGCACTGCCAGACCAGAAAGGAAAAAGTTATTAAATTTATGGCTGGCATCCAGGGAAGTAGAATTATAAATGATGTGATTATGGATATGAGCTTTATCAATATGCGTTGCAACAATAAATGCGTGTTTGCCTTTCGTCCATCGCATCGCTGTTTCATAGCCCACCTGATTTGCTTCTTCCGGCGTAACCTCACCTGGCTTAAATGACTGGCGGATCTGATACGCTATAATATTATTTTTCTGCTGTCTGCCCGTAGTGTGCTGATACTGCCTTTTGGAAAGAAGAAATTCTTCGTCAGCAGTTTTGGGATCACACTCATAGGAACTGATAAATTCTCCGTCATTGGTTTTCTCTGCATTCTGAGAGTAATCAGTACGGTC
>OHPX01000873.1_pt1 | contig 13141 bp, 13 predicted proteins | sample 1577801 | NCBI WGS metagenome assembly OHPX01 (sample SAMEA3879584, study PRJEB24766) | human gut metagenome | biome: human-associated habitat; feature: feces | place: USA | collected 1985/1987 | reverse complement strand
GGCTCTCGGCGTCCTCTACGCCGAAGGCTCCCGCCGCTACCTGGAATCCCTGTCGACCTATACCCGCCGCCGCATGACCCAGGCGTCTCAGGCCGCCGTCGACGAAGTCCTCTATGTACCGGCAGCCCTGGCCCTCCACCAACGGCCCGGCGTTCCGGGCATTCGCAGCACCTTCGGTACGGGCACAGAACTCTTAAACAGCCTGCGCCTCATCTATTCCCGCCTGGCCAACCACCGCTGCCCGAACGGACACTACGTCCGGCCCTCTTTAAACGTAGCCGCTGAAAAAGACCTCGTCTGCCCGGAATGCGGCGTCCATTTCATGGCACCGTCGGCAGAAGAACTGGCCTTTAACTCCCAAGGCGCCTGCCCCGACTGCGGCGGCACGGGAACGGTCCGCACCATCGATATGGCAACCCTCGTCCCCGACGAATCCATCAGTATCGACGACGGCGCCGTCGCCCCTTGGAACAGCCTCATGTGGTCCCTCATGACCGACGTCTGCCGAGCCATGGGCGTTCGCACGAACGTACCCTTTCGCGATTTGACGGCCGAAGAAAAAGACATCGTCTACCACGGACCGGCGGTCAAGAAGCACATTTTCTATAAGTCTAAAAACTCCAACGAAGCAGGCGAACTCGACTTCACCTACTATAACGCCGTCTACACCGTAGAAAACGCCTTGTCTAAGGTCAAGGACGAAACGCGTCGAAAAATTCTTGAAAGAAGAAGTCTGCCCGACCTGCCACGGGACCCGCCTGTCAGAAGCTGCTCGAGCGCCTAAAGTACAAGGTATCTCCCTCGATACGGCCTGCACCATGACCCTCTCGGCTTTAACGGACTGGGTTCAAGCCGTTCCGGAAGCTCTCCCAAAAGACATGATTCCCATGGCTGACAGCATCTGTGAGGCCTTTCAAAATACAGCCAAGCGGCTTCTCGACTTGGGTCTCGGTTACCTCACCCTCGACCGCTCGGCGGGAACCCTCTCGACGGGCGATGCAGCTGGCCCGGTCGGTCCGCAACCGGACGACGGGCGTCCTCTACGTCCTCGATGAACCGTCTATCGGCCTTCATCCGTCGAACATCGTCGGCCTTACGGGTGTCATGAACGACCTCATCGCCGATGGAAACTCGGTCATCCTCGTCGATCACGACACACAGATTCTAAAAGAAGCCGACTGGATCATCGAAATGGGACCGAAAGCCGGCGTCCATGGCGGCCATGTCTTAGCTGAAGGAACGATAGCGGCCATCGAAAAAAATCCCGTCTCGCAGATTGGACCTTTCCTTTCAGGCAAGGCCAAGACCAAAGTCCGTCCCGACATCCCTCCGGCCGACCTCTTTGCCAAGGGACAAATCCACCTTTCTACTTCGGCCATTCACACGGTCAAGCCCCTAGACCTCACCATCCCCAAGGGACGGCTGACCGTCGTCACCGGCGTATCCGGTTCAGGCAAGACGACGATGGTCCTCGAAAGCCTCATTCCCGCCATCGAAGCCGTCATAGCGAATCGACCCCTGCCGGCTCACATTAAAAGCGTCGACACCGGCGGCATCGAACAGGTAAAACTCATTGACGCCACGCCTATCGGCATCAACGTCCGCTCTACCGTTGCGACCTATGCCGGCGTTCACGACGAACTGCGAAAGCTCTTCGGAAAGTCACCTGATGCAAAAGATAAAGGCTATAAGGCCCGAAACTTCTCGTACAACACGGGCTCCCTGCGCTGCCCCGACTGCGACGGCACGGGTACCATCAGCCTCGACGTCCAGTTTCTCCCGGACGTGCACATCCCCTGCCCGACCTGTCACGGCTCGCGCTACGCACCGGCCGCATCGGGCGTCAAATTGACCAACCAAGAAGGAATATCCCGGACGCTGCCGGAAATCATGGCCATGGATGTCGACGATGCCGTCACCTTCTGCGCCGAATGGAAGGGCGTCTCTCAAAGACTCACAACCCTCAGCCGCCTCGGTCTGGGCTACCTGACTCTCGGTGAAGAAACGCCGGGCCTTTCCGGCGGCGAAGCCCAGCGCCTGAAACTGGCCAGTGAAATGGGGCGAACCCAGACGGCATCCCTCTTCGTCTTCGATGAACCGAGCATCGGCCTCCATCCCCTGGACGTCCAAGTCCTCCTTCGCGTCTTCCAAGCCCTCCTCGATAAAGGGGCAACAGTCGTCGTCATCGAACACGATCTCGACGTCATAAAGAACGCCGACTACATCATCGACATGGGCCCCGGCGGCGGCGAAGACGGCGGCCGCATCACGGCCACGGGCACGCCGGAAGCCATCAAACAGAACAAAGACAGCATCACCGGCCGCTATTTATAACACAAAAAGCCTCATCACTGACTTCTTTATATTTCCAATAGAGAAATCGATGATGAGGCATCTTATTTTTTACAGCAAATTCCATACAAAAGAACCTCCATCGATCAAGTTGACCGATGGAGGTTCTTTTGCTGTTATCTGCTATTTATTTTTGGCAGCAAGGCGGGAGTTTAGATTTATCCCCCGTCTTTGACTGTCCGCTCGACGAGCAGCTGCCCGAGCAGCCGCCGCAGCAGCCGGCTGTTCCGTTGAACAGGCCGCGGACATGACGGATGAAGTACGCTACGGCGATGATGACGACGATAGCGACAATAATCGTTGCAGGACTCATACCAGAACCCCCCTTTCTGTGGGATAGAAGGTCTTATGCGCCGAGACCGGCCATAAGAGCTAACTGATAGGTAACGTAAGCCAGGACATAGGCCAAGACGAGGCACATGGCATCGCTGGCGAGGAGCATCTTCCAGGAACCCGTTTCACGCTTGATGACAGCCATAGCAGCGACGCAGGGCATGTAGAGCAAGGTGAAGACCATCAGCGACAGGGCAACAGCCGGGTTGAAGTTCGGGTCATCAGCCAGGAAGGTGATGAGGTTGGCTTCATGGGTATCGTCAGCCTGGACGCTGTAAATCGTAGCCAAGGTCGAAACCATGACTTCCTTAGCGGCCGTGCAGGCAACGATGGCGACGCCGATTTTCCAGTCATAACCGAGCGGTGCGATGACCGGTTCGATGAAGTGGCCTAAGCGGGCTGCATAGGACTGGGAAATCTTTTCAGCATTCTGCTGGCTGTCGAGTTCAGTCGTAGCATCGTCAGCAGCGACTTTGGCGTCGAATAAGGGCAGTGCCTGAGCATATACCGTCGGATTCGAAGCTTCGAGATCGGCAAAAGCATCGGGATACTGCGGTTTTTCTTCGACAGCTTCCGCCTGCTGGACGCTTTCAACGTCTTCTTCTTCGCTGTCTTCTTCTTCAGCGGCAGCGTCGGCAGCGGCAATCATCGATTCATACATGCCGTTCAATTCACTGTTTTCTTCGATGGACGTCAGGCCGTAGGTCTGGAGAATACCAGCCTGCTGCTGTTCCATCTGAGCCGTAACCTGGTCTTTAGCGGCATCGAAGTCCTGAGAATACTGGACATCCATCGGATATGCCGTGAGGAACCAAACGATGATCGAAGCGCCGAGGATGAAGGTACCGGCCTTTTTGAGGTACAGTACGCTTCGTTCCCACATGTGCATGAGGACGCCTTTGAGGGTCGGAATGTGGTACGGTGGCATTTCCATAACAAACGGTTCTTGTTCGCCTTTAAAGGTCGTATGACGAAGAACCAAGGCAACGGCAACAGCGACGATGATACCTAAAAGGTAGACGCCGAAGAGAACCGTACCGCCATAACCGGAAGCGCCGAAGAAGGCGCCGATGAGCAGGGTGTAAACAGGAAGACGAGCGCCGCAGCTCATAAAGGGGCACGCCAGGATAGTGACCAGACGGTCCTTTTCATTATCGAGTGTACGAGCGGCCATGATGCCCGGTACGTTACAGCCAAAGCCGAGAATCATGGGGATGAAAGACTTGCCGTGCAGGCCGAGAGCTCTCATCGCGCGGTCGATAAGGAAGGCAGCGCGGGCCATGTAGCCCGTGTCTTCGAGAAGACTGATAAAGAAATACAAGAGGACGATAAGCGGTACGAAACTGAGGACCGAACCGACACCGCCGATGACACCGTCGACGAGGAGGGAGCGCAGCTGTTCATCTTCAACGACCGTACTCAACCAGTCACCGAGCATGCCGAAACCTTGGTCAAGCCAATCCTGAGGATAGGCACCGAGGTCGATGACGACGGTAAACATGAGCCACATGAGGCCTAAGAAAATAGGAATCCCCAAAACGCGATGCGTCAGGACGCGGTCGATTTTATCAGACAAGGTATCGCTCGTACCGACATTGATAATGGATTTATTAAATATGTCAGTCGCAAATTGATAGCGGCATTGAGCAAAATAAAAGTCTAAATCGAGGTTTTTAGCCAGGGAATCGCGGAGAGAAGCCGCCAGTTCCAAGATATGTTCCGTACCGTCAATAGCCTTGACCTTGGCCACGGCATCGGAGTCGTTTTCAAGGAGTTTAACGGCCAGCCAGCGGATCGGATAATTGATGACGCCAATCTTATCGATGGCATCGGTCAGTTCGGCAATCGCCGGTTCGACGTCAGCGCCATAATCGACTTCCGCATTGACCAAGTGTTTTGCTTCCATGCTGGAAATGGCGTCGAGCAATTCTTTTGTCCCTAAGTTTTTACTGCCGACTAAAGGAACGACGACGGCGCCGATCTGACGGCCTAACTTTTCGAGGTCGATTTTAATGCCCATTCGTTCGGCAATATCCATCATGTTCAAGGCGATGACCATCGGTCGTCCCAATTCGACGAGCTGAGCCGCCAAATACAAGTTACGTTCGAGATTCGATGCGTCGAGAACGTTGACGATGATATCCGGCTTTTCATTGATGATGACGTTACGGGCAACCACTTCATCGAGGGACCGCGCCGTCAGGCTATACGTACCCGGAAGGTCGACGAAGAGCAAATCCTTGCCGTTAAACGTGCGATGGCCTTCCTTCTTTTCGACAGTAACGCCGGGATAGTTGCCGACGTGCTGCTTTGAACCTGTAATGTTATTAAAAATCGTCGTTTTCCCGCAGTTAGGATTGCCGGCAAGGGCAATCTTAATCTTTCCTGCATTTTCCATGACTACTAAATACCCCCTTATTATTGATCCACGGCTACCGAAATCATAGCCGCTTCATTCATGCGCAAGGCCATAGCACAGCCTTTAATTTTGACTTCTACCGGATCTCCGAGAGGGGCCTTTTTAAAAACAGAAATACGAGAACCTTTGACGACACCCATATCTACCAGGCGATGTTGGATATTTCCCCGGCCTTCAAGGGCTTCGACAATACCTGACTGACCGACTTTCATGTCAGCTAACGAAACAATCTTCATGACTAACTCCCCTTTGCTTGCCTAGACGACGGCTTCCTCCGTCCTGGCTGCTAGTATAGTTTTCAGTGCACTTGAGCTGCTGGTATGGGAACGGACAATATCCACGTTCTTGCGCTGGGCTTCCTTCAGAGCGCAGCGGACCATACTGTGACTCACGGTACTGGTAAACAACACCACGAGATCAGGCGACCCGATTTTCGACTTAAAATCACTGGGCACCTGAGTAAATACTTTGGCCTTATAATCGAATTCCTTGCAAATACGCTTATAACGGCACACCATGCAATCATTTCCACCTACGATGACGACACTCATTTACATCGCTCCTTTCAGCTCCGTAAATAATACTCACACATCCCTTCAGCTATTGATAATATATTTCATTACCAAATATATTATATATTTTTTCACATACTCTGTCAACACTTTGCTATTGAAATTCATTTGTAAAAAGAAAGAAGCGCACGGAAGTACGCTTCTTATCTTTACAAAATGCACCTTGATGCATCCTTTTGAATATGTGATTATATATCCTAATTAAGACTTATTCTCTAAAATTAAGACTTTTTAGGCTCGACGTTTCGGCATGGATGGCCCAAGAATGCGAACACTGTTCAATACGACAGCCAAGGTGGCCGTATTGTGAATGACGGCGGCCCAGAGAGGGCTGATTTTTCCTAAGGCGCCGAGGAGCATAGCGGCCGAGTTTACAGCAATGGTCGCCGTAAAGTTCTGGTTAATGGCCCGCATCGTTTCCCGTCCGATATGGAGGGCATCATATAACTTAGCCGGATCTTCCGAACGGATCGTAATGGCCGCTGATTCAGCTGCGATGTCGGTCTTGTTGCCGCCTAAGCTGACGCCGATATCGGAAAACGCCAGGGCCGGAGCATCATTGATGCCGTCACCAACCATCATGACATTGCCTCTTTTTTGCATCTTCATGACGTAATTGGCCTTTTCTTCCGGCAGGATTTCGGCGTAGTACGAGTCGATATCCATATCCTGGGCGACTTCGGCGGCGACGTCTTTCGAGTCACCGGTCAGCATGACCACTTCATCGATGCCGAGGCGGCGCATGCGGTTCAAGGTCTTCTTCATGCCCGGACGAATCGGATCCTGAATGGTCAGGAAGCCGAGGTACTGGCCGTTTTTAGCGATGTACAACAGGTTCTTGCCCCAGGTCTTATTATCGACAACCGGCATGCCTCCTACTCCCTCTTCGGTCATGAAGCGGCGGCTGCCGACGAGGATGTCCCCGCCTTCGTAGTTTTCAAACGGCGGAACGACAGCCTTCATGCCCCGAGCGACGACGGTTTCCGACGAAGCATGAGGAGGTGTCTGCCAGCCCTTGGCATTGACGTACTTCTGTACGGCTACAGCCAGGGGATGGACGGAATGCATTTCAGCCGACGCGGCCAACAGAATCATTTCCTTATCGCCGACGCCGTCAATCGTTTCAATGTGATCGATCTGGGGGACGCCCATGGTAATCGTCCCGGTCTTATCGAGGACGACCGTATCGATATCGGCTAAGTTTTCGATATAGTTGCCGCCCTTGATGAGGATCCCTTTCCGAGCGGCGACGCCAATGGCTGCCGAAATGGCCGTAGCCGTCGAAAGTTTCAGGCCGCACGAGAAATCGATGAACAGCAAATTGAGAACTCTTTGCCAATCTTTGGTCGCCCCGTAGACGATGGCTGCCCCGATAAAGGAGATCGGCACTAAGAGATTGGCCATCTTATCGGCAAAGTTCTGGACCGGCGCCCGGCGGGTCTGGGCTTCTTCGACGAGATGGATGATCTGAGCCAGGGACGTATCGGCGCCAACCTTTTCGACGCGGATGACGAGGTCTCCGGCTTCAATGACACTGCCGGCATAGACCGGCGACTTTTCCTGTTTGATAGCCGGATTCGATTCACCGGTAATGGAAGCCTGATTGACAGCGGCGTTGCCGTCGACAACGGTACCGTCGACGCAAATCTTTTCGCCGAGATGAACGGCAATGAGGTCGCCCCGCTTCAGTGATTCTACGGGAACCTTGCGTTCCCTGCCGTTTTCGATGATCCAGACGTCGCGCTGATCCAGTTTCAAAAGGCCGGAAATCTGACGGCGTGCCCGTTCGGCAGCGTATTCGGTCATCATTTCTGCCCCGTTCGACAGGGCCAGGAGCGTCAGACTCGATTCCGGCTTTCCGGACAGGACCGAAGCTGCTACCGCCGTTGCCGTCAAGGTATCGGCGTTGGCCTGATGGTCTTTTACCAGGCCGAGGATACCGCTTTTAATATAGCGACGCGCGATGTATAAGGTAAAGAGTCGACGAAACAAGAGCATGGATCCGTAAAATTCCGGATTGACCTTGCGCAGGATGTTCATAGCAATGAAGCCGCCGACAGAGAGGATGGCTTCCCGTCGGTACGTGGCAACGTCCATGTCTTCCGGTTTATTTTCCTTTTTCCGGCCGTACTTATCTTCAAAAGCCCGAATGAACAGTTTCAGCGCCCGTACATCCAGAGTTTTACGGTAATAGACGGTAACCTTTTTTTCTTCGACAACGGCCGAGACGATATCCCGCACCTGACGAAGCTTGACGCTCAGGACCGGACGCATGCGGCTGGGAATTTCGCTGTGAAGAAAAATCGTATTGCACAAATACATGATTATTCCCTCCTCAAGAGCGAAAGGGCCCACCACAGCATCTGCGGCCCGGATGGACGATCGCCCATGAATACTGTTTTGCGAAGTCCGCGGATAACCAGGAACAAGGCAGCTAAGGTCGTCAAATCGAGAAGATGCTTCGTTTTTCGGCGAATGACCTTATTGAAGAAATCCCCCGTCGCTCGAGCTACCTTGAGGTACGCCGTTTCATCCGCCCGGCCCGATCCTTTGCGGTCGGCATCATAGACAGCATTGATAATCCCTTCAACGGCGCTGGGAAAGAGGCGGGAACGGAAGAAATCTTCCAAAAGATCCAGGGCAGCTTCACTTACAGCATAGACCAAAATACTGCCCGTAACGGTGTTGACCTCGATGGAACTGATACCGGTCATGACACCGATTTTCTTTTCCATGAATTCGGCCAACCCTGCATTGCCGACAAGGGACGCAGCCCGATAGCGACGACGGCCCGGGAGTGCGGAAACGCAGGCAAACCGCGGCACATCAACCGGCTTTCCTCCTTGCATCGAAGGCGCACCGGCAAAGGCGCTGCCTCCCTTTTTCTTATTATGGAACAAGTCGTAAACGGCCTTTCCGATCGACGTGCCCACCATAAAACCTGAGGCGTATGACATAATCACCTTCTCCTTTCAGCATGGGTCATGATATAGTTTTCTACCCGAACGAGTTCTCGGTTTGTCCGCAGGACCTGCGGCCGATAGGTAATCAGTACCGAACCCGTAAGGACGTTGATATCGACGTTATCGATTTCTTTATAGCTGGCAATATAGGCGTATACCTTGCGGCCCAATTCAGCATTGCCGATGAGTTTCTTACTGTGCAGGCGAATGCGGCCCGGCAAGTAAGATGAGATTGAGACAGAACGGATGATGAAGTCCCATTTCGACGTCGGAATAAACATAAACGCAGCCCTTTCTATCTTTTTACCCTTTAAAAAAGACCGTTACCGAAAGGCAACAGTCTTCTTTTGACAGTCTGTAATTATTTTGCCTGTGCGGCTTCCTGAGCTGCAATCATGTCTTCTAATTCTTCCTTCTGGCGCTGGAGTTCAGCGAGGGGAACGGACGCCGTCAAAGCGCCGGCTGCCGGCTGCTGCATAGCCAAGAGCTGCTGTTCACGTTCGGACATTAATTTGTAGCCGAAAACCCCTGCGACGACACCAATACCTAAGCCAATCCAAAAATCCGTATTCTGAAACATACGACACATCTCCCTTTTTAATAATCTATACCAAAATCTGCTTTCATTATAAAGTGTATTTCTTCACATGTCAATATCGTTTATCAGTTTCATTATAACTTTTTGGTCTAAGCAACCATAAAAAAAGATACTCCGCCCATATCGAAGTATCTTTTAGAATGCTCAAACCCTGTATTTTACTGATATTTTAAAGAGGATTCCATTTCTTTTACAGCCCAAATTTGCTATAATCAACTCATACCCCATGTATGAATCGGGTAAATATTGAAACCATGTCTTACTAATAGAACTAAATAGAAAGGTGTGACTCTCTTGTTCAATCCGTCTCTCTTCAAAAAGGTTCAGGAAGTAATCGCCGAAAACCCGGATAAACGGGTTCTCCCCCTTTCTTTCGATGGAATGAACTACTTTATCAAACGCCGTATGAGTAATGGCCGCAATGCCTTTGCCAAACAGAATCCGTCGGCCGCTTTTTGGTGTGAAGCCTATAAGATCATGACCGTCAATTCCCGCCTGCCTTTAGCGCCAAAAATCGTCCTTCTCGACGAAGATTTTTTCGTCATGGAAAACGTCGGCAGAACCCTTCAAGGCGTCGCCAAAGAAGAAGCCTATGCCGACGTCCGCCTCAAAGCCTTTACCAAAGCCGGAGAAAGCCTGGCCCGACTCCATGTCGCCGGACTCCACCACGGCCGCCCGGCCCTGCGCGATATCGCCTATGACCGTGAAACCGATGCCATTACCCTCCTTGACTGGGAAAACGAAAAGAAATTCATCCATGCGCCGGCCGCCGTCCTCGATTTCTTTCTCTTCGTTCACAGCTGTTTCCGTGAAAACTGGTCCGATCATGCCCTCATCGACGCCGCCATGACGGGCTATACCTCCGTCGAAGGCAGTAAGCGAACCCTCAAGGGGGTGAAAGAGCTCATTCACGACTACAATACTCTCTTCTATGTCTGTCACGTCCTGCGCCCCTTCGGCTGGATTGATGTCGTCTCCGTCGATAAGACGCGACACTACATTTCGCACCTATAATTGAAGATTTGCCGCAGCACAGCGAATATAGCCGCCGGGGAGTTCCTCGACGGCTTTTTTGAGCTGCAGCCGAAGGAGGATGTGCAGCAGTTTGGGAAGAGGCAATCCCGTCGCCGGCAGCAAGTCTTCGGCCGGAATGGCCCGCTCCATCGATAGGGCCGCTAACACTTGTTTTTCCGTCTCATCGAGGTCGACCGCTTCTCCGGCCCCAGCAGCCGTCGGAATGAGCCATCCTCGATTTTGAAAGACCTGTAAAATATCCTCCGTATCGGTAAGAGCCATGGCCCCCATCTGCAGCAGGCGATTCGTCCCCTTACTGGTCTCGGCAAAAATACTGCCGGGCATGGCAAAGACATCGCGCCCCTCTTCTAAGGCAAAGTCGGCTGTAATGAGGGAGCCGCTGCCAAGGGCTGCTTCGATGACGACGGTGGCCGCCGCCATGCCGGCGATAATCCGGTTGCGGGCAGGAAAATGCTGGGCCCGCGGCTCGGTCCCAAAGGTATATTCCGAAAGGATAGCCCCGCCATGCTCGACAATGTCTCGAAATAGACGCTTATTTTCCCGCGGATAGGTCCGATCGAGGCCGTTGGCCACGACGACGATCGTTCGCCCCTTCCCTTTCAAAGCTCCCGTATGAATCCGCGTATCGATGCCCCGGGCACCGCCGCTGACCAGGGTTATCCCCCGCTCAGCCAAGTTCATAGCCAAGGTTTCGGCAGCATTCAGTCCGTAAGGGCTGGCCTTTCGCGAACCGACCATAGCCAGGGTATATCGATCGGCTGCCAGCGTTCCCTGACAAAAGAGGACCAGCGGCGGCTGGGCAATAAAGGGCAGCCAGCAGGGATAGTCATCGTCCCACAAGGTAATGGGCCGGACGCCATAAAAAGAAAGTTTGCGGGAAAACCTGTCCCAATCAAAAACGTTACGTTCTTCAATAAGCTTACCAAAAGAAGCTGACGAAAATCGAAGCCGACGCCGCAGCTCGTCGTCCCACGGCGCATTCCAGGCAGCTTTAGCAGAACGATAACGGTCGAGGATCGTCTTCAAGCGCCGACTGCCGAGACCGGGAAGGGATTGCAGGGCCGCTGCATACATCGTTTCGTCCGTTACACCGCTCACAGCGTCACCTCCGTTACAGTTTATTACGGTAGCTGATGGCTTCGGCCACATGACGTTCTTCAATCTCCTCGGCACCGGACAGGTCAGCAATAGTCTGGGCCACCTTGATGAGCCGGTCGTAACTGCGGGCACTGAGGCGAAGGAGGTCAAAAGCCTCTTTCAGCATATCGCGGGCAGGCGGGCTCAAGCAGCACGTCTCCTTGATTTCTCGGTGCCCCATATGGGCATTGCAATAACAGTCATAAGGCGACAGCCGTGCCGCTTGCCGCTCCCGAGCCAGAAGGACCCGGTCCCGTATCGTCGCCGACGTCTCGGCTCCACTGCTCGCTACCAGATCACCGTAAGCCGGCCGGGCTACGCGAACGTGGAGATCGATACGGTCCAGCAAGGGACCTGAAATCTTATGGGTATAGCGATGACGGTTGTTTTCAGAACACGTACAGTCGTCGTCAAATCCATAGCGGCCACAGGGACAGGGATTCATGGCCGCCACCAGGACGAACCGCGAAGGATAGGATAAGGCGGCATTGACTCGGGCGATGTGGACGATGCCGTCTTCCAGGGGCTGACGCAATACTTCCAGAACCGACCGGGGAAACTCCGGCAATTCGTCGAGAAAGAGGACGCCGTGATGACTGAGGGTCACTTCGCCGGGATGCGGAATGGTGCCGCCGCCGACAAGACCGGCCCGGGAAATGGTATGGTGAGGACTTCTAAAGGGACGCCTTTGCATGAGCTGCCCTTCGCGAAGGAGTCCGGCGACGCTGTAGATTTTCGTCACCTCTAAGGCTTCCTTCTTCCCCAAGGGCGGCAAAATCGTGGGAATCCGTTTAGCCAGCATGGTCTTACCGCTTCCGGGCGGACCGATCATTAAAATATTGTGACCTCCGGCGGCCGCGATTTCAAGCGCCCGCTTGGCTTCGGCCTGGCCTTGTACTTCGGAAAAATCGAGGTCGTAATCGAGGATATCTGACGCCCCTTCTTGTGCAGTTATGGGCTTTAAAGGCGCCTCGCCTTTCAAATGGGCGGCAACGTGAGACAAGGACTCGGCCGTATAGACCGTAACGGACGGACAAAGTAGGGCTTCGGCGCCATTTTTCGGACTCACAAAAACGGACTTCACGCCTTGGGCAGCACTCTCGATGACCATAGGCAAGACGCCGTTTATGGGCCGTATCTCTCCATCGAGAGCCAATTCGCCTAAAAAGAGACAGTCCGTACAGGCTTCCAGCGGAATCTGGCCGCTCGATGCCAAGATAGCCACAGCCAATCCCAAGTCGAGGCCTGACGTATCCTTCTTCAAATCGGCCGGTGCCAAGTTGACCGTCAGGCGGCGCATGGGAAACTCATATCCGCTGTTCTTAATGGCTGCCCGGACTCGTTCCTTGGCTTCTTTGACCGACGTCGAGGCCAAACCGACCAAATCAAAAGACGGCAGGCCGTTTGAAATATCCGTTTCGACGGCGATGACATGGCCGCCGAGGCCCAAGGTCGCAGCGCCTGAAATACGTGCAAACATGAGTTCACCGCCTTTCTGCCAAAAAAGCGTGAACGACGTGGCGAATAACGGGTTGGTCGTCAGCTCCGGGCCAGACTTCGATGACGTCAAAACGACAGGGCTTATCCCATAGTCGGAACTGTTTCAGATAACCTGAGGCGACGGACGTGATTTTCTGCCGCTTCCGCCATTCGACGGCCTCACAAGGCCTGCCGTAACGCTCGGATCTTCGCGTCTTGACTTCGATAAAAACAAGGGTCCGTCCATGGTCGG
>OHPX01000872.1_pt1 | contig 13144 bp, 9 predicted proteins | sample 1577801 | NCBI WGS metagenome assembly OHPX01 (sample SAMEA3879584, study PRJEB24766) | human gut metagenome | biome: human-associated habitat; feature: feces | place: USA | collected 1985/1987 | reverse complement strand
TGCGGGCACAAAGATACAACAATTTTCGTAATTACAAAAATTGTTATATATTTGTATCGAAAATATTAAGATTATTATTGTGTGCGAGCACAAAAACCTATATAAATAAAGGTTATCGTATGAATAAATTGCCCGAAAGGATCAGAATCAAAGACATCGCCCGTCTGGCAGATGTATCAGTGGGAACAGTAGACCGCGTTATTCATGGACGTAGCGGAGTGTCGGAAGCCAGCAAGAAACGCGTAGAAGAAATTCTGAAGCAGCTTGACTATCAACCTAACATGTATGCCAGTGCCCTGGCTTCCAACAAGAAGTACACATTCATCTGTCTTCTGCCTCAACACCTGGAAGGCGAATACTGGACAGCAGTAGAACTGGGTATCCACGAAGCTATCGCTACCTACTCGGACTTCAATACCTCGGTAAAGATCAACTATTACGATCCATACGACTATCATTCTTTTGTCAACGCCAGCGAAGCGATCCTGGCGCTTCAACCGGACGGGGTCATGATGGCTCCCACTGCCCCTCAGTACACCAAAGGGTTCACCGACCGGTTGCAGGCGTCAGATATACCTTATATATATATAGACTCAAATATCAAGAATGTTCCTCCCCTCGCCTTCTTCGGGCAGAACTCACGTCAAAGCGGATATTTTGCCGCACGGATGATGATGTTGCTGGCACGCGATGAAAAGGAAATCGTTATTTTCCGCAAAATACATGAAGGAATTGTGGGCTCCAACCAACAAGAGAACAGAGAAATCGGTTTTAGACAGTACATGGAAGAACATCATCCGTCTTATAATATATTAGAGCTCGACTTGCACGCCGAACGCAATGACGAAGACAATGAAATGCTGGATGAATTTTTCCGTTCCCACCCGACTGTTAAGAACGGAATCACTTTCAATTCCAAAGTCTACATCATCGGCGAATACCTGCAAAGTCACGGAAAGAAAGATTTCAACCTGATAGGCTATGACCTTTTGGAACGGAATGTCGCCTGTCTGAAAGAAGGAAGTGTTTTTTTCCTTATCGCCCAACAACCGGAGCTGCAAGGCGCCAATGGAATTAAAGCCCTTTGCGATCACCTTATTTTCAAAAAAGAAGTGACCTGCATTAACTATATGCCCATTGACCTGCTGACGGTAGAAACAATAGATTATTATCATAACAAATAAAAGAGATACAACTTTACAAGTACATTACATGGAAACAAAGTATTTAAGAATTAATCCTGCCGACAACGTTGCCGTTGCCATTGTTAACCTCCCGGCAGGAGAGCATCTTTCTGTAGATGGCATTGAAATTACATTGAACGAAGACATTCCCGCCGGACATAAATTCGCATTGAAGAATTTTGCTGAAGGCGAAAATGTAATCAAGTACGGTTATCCTATCGGACATGCACGAATGGCAAAGAAACAGGGTGACTGGATAAACGAAACGAACATCAAAACCAACCTCGCCGGATTGTTGGATTACACTTACAACCCGATTCAGGTTTCTTTGGATATTCCTCATAAAGATCTTACATTCAAAGGTTATCGTCGCAAAAACGGTGATGTAGGGGTAAGAAACGAAATATGGATTATCCCGACAGTAGGTTGCGTAAACGGTATCATCGGTCAACTGGCTGAAGGACTGCGTCGCGAAACCGAAGGTAAGGGAGTGGATGCCATTGTCGCTTTCCCACACAACTACGGTTGCTCACAACTTGGTGACGACCACGAAAATACGAAAAAGATTCTTCGTGACATGGTGCTTCACCCCAATGCAGGCGCTGTATTGGTAGTAGGCTTGGGATGCGAAAATAACCAGCCGGACGTGTTCCGTGAGTTTCTGGGCGAGTTTGATGAAGACCGCGTGAAGTTCATGGTTACTCAAAAGGTAGGTGACGAGTATGAAGAAGGAATGGAAATCCTGCGTGATTTATATGCAAAGGCTTCTAAAGACGAACGCACCGATGTTCCTTTGTCCGAACTGCGTGTGGGATTGAAATGCGGTGGTTCCGATGGTTTCTCCGGCATTACAGCAAACCCGCTATTGGGTATGTTCTCCGATTTCCTGATTGCACAGGGAGGTACAAGCGTATTGACCGAAGTACCGGAAATGTTCGGTGCAGAAACCATCCTAATGAACCGTTGCAAAAACGAGGAACTGTTTGAACAGACCGTCCATCTGATTAATGACTTCAAAGAATACTTCCTGTCACACGGAGAGCCTGTCGGCGAAAATCCTTCTCCGGGAAACAAAGCCGGCGGTATCTCTACCCTGGAAGAAAAAGCACTGGGATGTACCCAAAAGTGCGGAAAGAGCTATGTATCCGGCGTGATGCCTTACGGCGAACGTTTACAGAAAAAAGGTCTTAATCTGCTTTCTGCTCCGGGCAATGACCTGGTTGCAGCCACCACCCTTGCTGCAAGCGGATGTCACATGGTGCTTTTCACCACCGGACGTGGTACTCCTTTCGGTACTTTTGTTCCAACCATGAAGATTTCCACCAACTCGACGCTGGCTAAAAACAAACCGGGATGGATTGACTTCAATGCTGGTGTAATTATAGAAAACGAACCGATGGAAAAGACTTGTGAACGCTTCATTGATTATATTATCAAAGTAGCAAGCGGTGAATTCGTAAATAACGAAAAGAAAGGTTATCGCGAAATTGCTATCTTTAAAACAGGTGTAACCTTGTAAACAGCTCTTTATCTGATAGAACAAATATATCGAAGATAAAAAGAAACATTGTTAGAACTATAGAGTTGCTATCCTCCACTCAATGATAAGTTGAACGGGATAGCAACTCTTTTTTGTATTACACCATATCGTCACCTGTTCTCTTAAAGGTAACACGGATTGTTTTATGAAAGGGAATAAAACGGGAAACCACAGCTATAACAACGGATATAACTAACAAATAACCCAGTATTTCTTTCAACGCAAGCAGCAGGCTTTGCTGTTGCAGGGTATTATATAAAGAGTTTGTTGCCAGCTGCGCAGCTTCATTATACGGATGCCCTTGTGCAATTGCATTGTTCAGAGACTGGTTATAACGTGTTGCCGACAACGGATCGGCAGTGGTGATAGTCTCCGATAAAGAATACATATATTTCTGCTGTAAGCGGTATAGTGCATTACTATAGAAAGAGGTTGCCAGAATAGGTGCCAATACGGAACGGAAAATAATCAGAAAGAAAGCGTTCGACAATAAGTATTTCGGATTCAAGTCCTCCACGGCAAACAAGGCGAAAGCTATAATCAAAGTCAACATACCCAACCCACGAAAAAATATAGGCAGGTAGAGCATTTCATACGTGCTATCCGGAGAGATGCCAAAATACAGGATCGCAAAGAAAATCACAAAACAACTCATCCCTCCCGCTATCAGAAAACGGAACCGCCAACGTTGCCATCGGAACCACCAGAAACAGATAAAAGCACCGACTACATATCCCGGAAGCAAATAAATATAAAGGGAATAGGTATGTGTAGTATCTACTTTCAGAATGACAGTCAGATAGTTAGTCAGCAATGTGGTCGATGTACTGAAAAACATCACAAGCATCATATAGAAATAACCTATAATCGCTTTGGGCTGGAATAAAGGAGCCAGACTTACATAAGGATTTTCCGAACGGCTCTGATACCAGATAAACAACGCAATCAACATAGGCGCTATGATGATATAGGCACAGATCTTACCGGAAGCCATCCAATCAAGTACTTTTCCATAATTGATAACGTACATCAGCATCAGTAACCCTACTGAAATAACAAACATCTCACGAATATGCAGATCAGACCATGCGACGGCTTTAATGGGACGGTTATGACGGAAACAGACGATAACAAATAAAATGGAAATCAAAATCAGTACCATCATAAAGTAATACATATACTTCCAGTTATAATGATACGCCAGTAAAGCCGTTACCAGCATCGAAGCCTGTCCCCCACCGTAAACCAACGGGTAAAAATAAGAATAAAACTCACTACGTACATTCTTCGGACTGAAAATCTTTTGGGCATAACGAATAAACCACAACATAAGAAATCCTTTCATAAAACCGACGGCAAAACTACAAACAATCAGAATATCTGCGTTTTGCGTACGTGCGCAAACCCAACTCAAGAAGAATTGCAGTACCAAATCAATCAACAACAGAGACTTCACAGAAAAGGCTGCCAGCACTTTAGGAATAATCGGATAAGCGATAGCCATGCCCGCTGAAGCAGCATAATATCCCATCGTTATATCTTCCGAATTAGTGCCCAGCGTGTTCGATACTTCCAGCATACTGCCTGTATATGAACCATTGAGCATCGTGACCGGGAGAATCACGATGAAAATACTGATAAGTCCAAGCCAATCGGGCACCCATTGACGAACAGGTGCCTCCAATTCTTTCATGGTAATCATTTGCGTAGAGCTTCTGTTTCCACCATCATCCCGGCTCTCAACTGCGCCATTTCTTCCGGAGAAACATCTTCCAAGTCAATCCGCACGGGTATTCGCTGTTGCACCTTTACAAAGTTACCGGCAGAGTTGTCCGTAGGAACCAGGGAATATTTAGACCCGGTTGCTTCGGAAATCGCGGTGACCTCTCCGTGAAAAGTCTTTCCGGGCACTGCATCTACTTTTACACGTACTTGCTGACCAATATAGATATTAGCAATCTGCGTTTCTTTATAATTAGCGGTAATCCATTTATCCTTGTTACGCACCAGATAAGAAATAGTCTGCCCGGCCGGCACATACTGACCGGGTTCAAGCGTGCGCCTGCCCATATATCCATCATAAGGAGCAGTGAGAACCGTATAAGAGAGACTCAACTTCGCCAAATCCAAATCTGCTTCCTTCCGCAAAATAGCAGCCTCCGCACCGGTTGTCTTCTTGCTTGTTTCCGCATATTGTGATAATGCCGCCTGTTTCTGCGCAACTAATGCCTGATAACGTGCCTTTGCCGCTTCATAAGCAGCTTTTGTCTGTTCATACTGCTGTTCCGGGACTGATTCTTCTTTTAACAGACGTTCAAAACGATGATAATCCTGTTCCAATTGCCAGAGTTTTGCTTTCGCTTCGGCAATGTTGGCATCCTGTACGGCAATATTCGTATGGGAAGTTTCAATTCCCGAATGAAGTACATCCTGCGAACCATGCGCATCCAACAATGCAGCTTCCGCTTCTTTCACCTTAATCTGATATTCACGATTATCAAGCACCAGCAGCGTATCTCCCTGACGGACATATTGATGCTCCTTAAAACGCACCTCCTTTATATAACCCGAAGCCCGAACATTCAAAGGAGCCACATATTGATCTACAAAAGCATCATTCGTCACTTCGTAATTAACGTAACGCCAAAAGTAAGTAGCCGTCCACCAAAGCCCGGAACCTGCCAAACAGATACATACCAAATTTAAAACGATATTACGAACTCTTACTTTTTTCAGCTTCTGCTGTTTTTCTTTCAATTCATTTGCCATAACAATTCACCCATAAATCATAAATCTGAAATCATAAATCTCCACAAGCCTTCTGAAGTTGATAATAAGTATAAATCACACGAGTACGCGCATTGACCAACTGCAATTCTACATTCAAACGGACGGAATTTGCATCAAGCAAATCAGTCAGGATAGCCAACTGATTCAGGTAACGATTCTGCATGATACGATAATTCTCTTCCGCTTGTCGGACTGACAGCTTTAGAGCTTCCACCCTTTGCAACGCTTCCCGGTGGCGTAAAAAAGCCGAACGGACATCGACGCGGATTCCCTGCATCTTCTGCTCTTCCTCATTTTTCCGCAAGGATACCATCAGTTTGCTCTCTTTTATTTTATGGTTATTCTTGTACAGTGACGATAAAGGATAGGCAACCGACACACCTACATTCCAGTTATTATTATACATATCTGCCAACGTACGTGAGATGGGGCGCGCCAAAGTATTCGACGCATAAAGCGATACACTGGGAAGAGAAAAGGACTTGACAGAACGGATTTCATTCCTCGCCAATTCTGTTTGTGCACGAAGCAGCCTCATCGCCGGATCATTCGCATAAGCCTGAACAATATAATCATCATACGGCTGCAAGGCAACTGCCTGATAAAGAACAGTAGTATCGGGTTTTAATAATAAATTCTCGTCCTGTCCCAATAAGATATCAAGTTGCTGCGATACAAGCACAATGCTGTTTTCCGTTTCCTGTAGAGACAGGCGATCATTAGTCAACTGCATTTCGCTCCGCAACACATCATTGTTCGTTATCAAACCCTCCTTTTTCATCCGCCGTATATCGTGTAGCCGGAGTTCTGACTCCTCAATATTCCGCGCCAGTACCTCATGCTGCTTAAACAGACTAAACAGATTCATATACTGATTCAATAACCTTAGCTTTATTTCCGCCTGATCGGTCAATGTCTGTAATTCGGCAACTTGCTTTTCTATATCCGCTTTATGAATAGCGCTTCGGATTTTACCACCCTGATAGAGAGGCTGCGCAAAATCAATTGCATAGTTTTGTGACCAGTCCGGTGCTTCCGGATAGACAGGATCGGATAATCCCCGTTCCCAAACGACGGGTTGTCCTACAAATCCCCCTTTCAGTCCAATCTGCAATTCCGGCAACTGCGCAGAACGTGCGGTTCGCATCCGCTCCTGTGCCATGGATTCTTTCATTGCATCTGCCTGAAGTTGCAGATTATATTGCACTCCCCGTTCAAAAAGCTGATCGACGGTAAGGAACAAAGAATCTGTTTGTGCGTTGATGGAGGAAGTGACCCAAAGCAGGCAGGACAAAGCTGCCCAATATTTTTTATACATTTTCAAGTACATCGTATACACCTTTTAATTCAGATAACATCGTTTCAATGCTTTCTATACCAATAATCTTTTCTGCGTATACATAAACCTGATCCAGTATGGGACGAATCTGTTCCTTAAACTCCTCTCCTTCCGGAGTCAGATAAACCAGTTTGTTGCGGCGGTCTGCCGGATCTTCCTTCCGGTGGACATACCCTTTCTTCTCCAGATTGTTCATCAGATTGGTCAGACATGCTTTGTCTTTTGCGATACGTTCAGCCAATATTTGCTGGCTAATGCCTTGTTCATGCCATAAACAGCTCAGTACCTGAAGCATTTCGAATGTGATACCTGCGTTGTTCTTTCTCAGTGTCCGCTGCATCGACCTACGAAAAGCCATGCGGGTACGGAAAACCTGTAGCATGAGTTCTCTAAACTCTGCTCCTTCTCTTATCATAAAAGTACTTTTTACCTTTTTCGGGCGCAAAGGTATGTATTTCTACCGGATTAGTCAAACGTTTGACTAATTTCATATAAAACGACTATATAAATTGTTCCATTCACCCACACTAATCTCTAATTTTCAAAATAAATGAGCAGAATCTTTGTTCATCTGAAATCTTTTATTTTACTTTGCATCACAAAGTACTTTTTATATGAATAAAGATAAAGCATTAGAATCGGTAAATGAGATAAAAGAGTTGATGGAAAAGTCCTCAAAGTTTATCTCTCTAAGTGGTCTCGCTGCAATCATGGCGGGCATTTACGCATTAGTTGGCGCATATATCGCCACACAAGTTATTACACCGGACACTCATTTAATTGTTGCCCTTGAATTGATGGCTATAATAGCCTCGCTCGTATTGGTAGCTGCTGCGGTCACTGCTTGCATCCTGTCCTATTACAAATCCAAGAAGACAGGGCAAAAATTTTTCAGCTGCCTCACTTACCGGGCATTGTGGAATTTCTCTCTTCCAATGCTGACCGGAGGTGTTTTATGTATTTCCATCCTTATGCACGAGTATTATGACATCCTGGCTTCGGTCATGCTTCTATTTTATGGGCTGGCACTGGTCAACGTTTCCAAGTTTACTTATTCCAGCATCATATGGTTAGGTTATGCTTTCATCTGTTTGGGCGTCGTAGACTGTTTTTGGGAAGGTCATTCACTACTGTTCTGGACCATCGGTTTCGGCGGTTTCCATATCCTCTATGGTATATTGTTCTATTTACACTACGAAAGAAAGAGATCATAAATGATAGAAGCATTCCAATATATTAATAAAGCATTCGAAAGCAAGGTCCGACTGGGCATCATGGCTATTCTGATGGTAAATGAGGAAGCTGATTTCAATTTTCTGAAAGAACAGCTCTCTCTGACCGACGGCAATCTTGCCAGCCATACCCGTGCCCTGGAAGAACTGGGATATATCGTATGCAACAAAAGTTTTGTCGGACGAAAGCCACGGACTGTTTTTCAGGCAACCCCGCAAGGCAGAGAAGCTTTCAAATCGCATATTGAAGCCTTAGAGAAATTTCTAAAATCAAAATAAATAATTCATCAAAACACTACTGGCTTATGGACGCTTTCAATGAAAATTTAAATGAGCAACAGGCGCAGCAACCTATGGGATGCCTCCACCGTTTCTCCAAAACAATCAAGGTTGTCATCATCGGATTATTAATCCTTCTCCTGATGATCCCCATGTTTATGATTGAGAATCTTATTTCCGAACGGGGACGAACCCAGGAAGAAGCTATCGACGAGGTAAGCGAAAAATGGAGTCTTGCACAGACCATCACCGGCCCTTACCTGAATCTCCAGTATCCGGTTGTCACTGAAAACAACGGTGAGAAGAAGGTTTCCATCAAAGACCTGATACTTTTTCCTGACGAGCTTATGGTCAATGGACAACTGAAGACTGAAATCCTGAAAAGAAGTATCTATGAGGTCAATGTATATCAATCGGAACTGACATTGAAAGGGTCATTCAGTTCGGAAGAATTGAAAAAGAGCAGAATAGACATGGACCAGTTGCAGTTTGACAGGGCGGCTATTTGCTTGAACCTAACCGATATGCGGGGTATCAGCGAACAAATCAGCATCACCTTGGGAGATTCTGTTTATATATTCGAGCCGGGTATGGACAACAGAGGAATAGCTAACACCGGAGTTCATGCGATCGCTAATTTGTCGGAGTTGAAGCAGAACAAAAAACTGCCATACGAAATAAAAATCAAACTGAAAGGTTCACAGTCACTCAACTTTATCCCGTTGGGTAAAACAACCCGTGTAGACCTGAAAGCCAACTGGAATACACCGAGCTTCACCGGGAACTATCTGCCTAACAACCGGAATATTACGGAGAAGGAATTTTCCGCACAATGGCAAGTCTTAAACTTGAACCGAAATTACTCGCAGGTGATGGCTGACTACAACACCTCGAACATCAAGGATATTGAAAACTCCAGTTTTGGTGTAAACTTCAAAATTCCGGTGGAACAGTACCAGCAGTCCATGCGCTCCGCAAAGTATGCCATTCTGATTATCCTACTGACTTTCGGAGTTATCTTCTTCACTGAAATCATGAACAAGACCCGCATTCATGCCTTGCAGTATTTATTGGTAGGACTGGCTCTCTGTCTATTCTACAGCCTGCTCCTCTCCTTCTCTGAACACATCGGTTTCAACCCTGCCTATTTGTTATCTTCTGCACTGACTATTATACTGGTAGGCGGATACATGTTCGGAATCACCAAGAAAAAGAAACCGTCATTAATCATGTCCGGACTATTAGGTATACTTTATCTTTATATATTTGTTCTTATTCAGCTAGAAACTTTTGCGTTACTGGCAGGCAGCTTGGGATTATTTATTATCCTTGCAATGGTAATGTATTTTTCAAAGAAGATAGATTGGTTTAATGAATAAACCATTGGGGGAAATTCACATCCTGATCCAAAAGGAGAATCAGACGATGATGATCGCTTCCTTTCTATCCATATTACTACAAGGGGAAACGAAAGCTAAGATTAATTACGGTGCCTGATAATAACCATAATGGAACTGAAATACTTAACAAATGGCTTTTTTCTTATATTTTTTAATAAGCAATTCACCCTTCACCTTGCTCCGATACTTTTTATTCATCGGAGATACAGGGTGAAGGGCTAACTCTTCACCTACCCTTCCACCAGGATCAATATTTCATTAGCTATAAGCATAATTCTTTTTGCTATAATGATATTTGATTTTGCTATAAGCTAATGAAAAGATGCTAATAGATTATTCTTTTCTTCTCAATGTTTATTTCAAATCATTACAGTGATTATTTCAATTTCATCATCTTTTTATAATGCTCTGAATAACCCATTTCTAGAAAAACCATTTTTAGCCCATCCATAAATATATTGTAATCAAAATCTTTAAAGTCATTAATATTTTGACCAAGAGAATGAGACTCTCTATTAATATAACGTTGGAAAGCTTGATATTTGGGTTGCTTGAATTTATCTTGAATAAAGACATTATTCAAATCCCTCTTTTCTACAAAATTGAAGAAATATTCTATAATATTCCTCATGCAATTGGCAATCAAGGCAGGATGCGTATCAGGATCTTTGATAGTCATCCAATATGTATGATAATCACTTTGAATATGTTCATAATGCATAGTCTCAATTTTACTACCTGCCACAGATTTAGAAACCCTGAATAAAGATTGGTACGCGTGACGTTGTGGTTCACGCATATCCGTCATCTCATAGAAAAAATAAAGACTATGAGTTAGAATAAAAACCTGTTCAAACTTACGCTTCATTAAGAAGCCAGTTTCCTGCGTGCTATCTTTAATAAGTTCAGGATAAAAAACGTTTTTCAACAATCTACCGATGTTGAACACATACATAGTGGACAAGCTTGAAACAGGATCATCAATAACAATAATACGCTTCTTCTGCGTCTTACTCCTATCCAGTATTCCCTGACATGTTTCCACAAAATACAAAACACTGATAATAGTTCTTTCCCCTTCACTTAACGTCCTGAATACAGAATTTCCATCTTCTCCTCTCACAATACGATACAAGCCCTCTTCTCTGCATTTTGTGATTTTAAAGTCTATTATTCCCATGTCAACCAACATAGTATTTATATGGTTAATGGACTCCTCTATATTTACAACGCTTTGCTGTTCTGCTTCTATAATCGCCTTTTGTTCATCTATCAGACTTTGAACATGTTGTTTTGCAGTTTCGCATGCTCGTATTTTATTTTCAGTAGAAGCCTTTTGATTATTATAGTCAGTAACAGATTGATCATAATCATAACGCAGTCTATTCCAGAATTTTTTCTTTATAATAGCAAGTTCACCATCAATACCTACCACTTTTTTATTGAATTCTACAATAATAGCATTAGCTTGCTGTATAATACTATTAACAACACCTAATTTGGTTGAAGTATTTTCTAATTCAACTATTTGACTTGGGGTTTGATACTTCTTACGTATTTCAATCAGATTAGAGTTTACCGCTTCTTTATATGCTCTAAAGGCCAATGCAAAGGTCTGCTCTAACTCATGGATAATTGGAATATTAGTAAAAGCATCAATATCTGGAATTAAATCAATAGAGTCTTTGTATGTCTTTCCCTTACTCTCTATATCTGCTACTGCTTTTTCATAATCTTCATTAAAATATGACCTTAGTTCCGCTATTATATCATCGTCAAGATATGGCCTCTGACAAAATGGACAAATATCTTTTGTATCAAAACTTAAGCCAACCTTTACCCAATCCGAATTATGAAGACTATCTATCAATTTAGCAACACGACTATTAGCATTTCCAGTTATAACCTCTTTAAATAAAGAATCTATTTCAATGCCTCCTGCAGAAAATGTGATTTCCTGAATAAGTGGGATTTGAGTCCCTTTAGCTTCATTCAGTCGTTGTATTTCTTCTTTCAATTGATCAATAGAATCAACAAGCTTATTAGATGGTTTTGCCAACCCAACGATATGATTCAGCAATAATTCTTTACTGCTTTTCAAACCTGTAAAACAATACTCCAGAACTCTATCGCCACCAGTGTATTGTGTTTTAATTTGCCAGAAACGATTAGCAAATATTGATTTTGTTGAAGTCCAAGCTTCTAATTCTTTTTCTTGTAGTAATTCTTGTTTTTGAAAATCTCTGTTTGCAACTTGCAATGCAGCATTAGCAGCATCAATTCTTTTTCTAGCTCCTGCATTCTCCTTTGATAAAGAGAAAATTCCTTTTTGAGTATCGGAACTATAGAACACATCATTCACGTAGTTCTCATTATAAACGAGAATTTCTTCTGCATCTTCATCTAACAATGGCGAAATAGAACATTCTGCGTATTCATTATCAGTTCTCTTTCTAAGGAATTCTGACAATGTACTTTTGCCGGAGCCATTAAGTCCATAGATCAAGTTTATATTCTTGTCAGTTTCAAAAACAGCCATATTCTTATAACTGGCGGGACCTTTTATCGAAATTTTATTAATCATACCTTTGAAATTTTGTCGTTATCAGTACTACATCCATTAATTACCTTCATAAATTCATAACCATCCATCATGTCAAGTTCTTTATCAACTATTCTCATTCCACCAATACCTATTGCAATCCTCAATGCGTCATTTGGGTGTTTCATTACACATTCAATAACTAATCTGCCTCAAGAACCATCACAATCAGCAGCTGTCTTTTCTAAAAAAACATTTTACTCCTATAGACAACTCGACAAGAGCCTTTTTCGATAATGAAGTCGAAACAACTATATAAGCCGAAATTGCAGCATATATACTCATATCTCAAACTATTTACTTTTAAAAGTAAGCTTATATACTTACTTCTACCAATAGTAAATTCAAAAATACGAATAGTATTTCGTCCACACAAATTTCACATAAAGAAACTTACTATTTTAATATAACTCCCCATTGTCAAAACAAAACTGAAGTACAAGAAATCCGAATAAAAGGCGGGTGAAATACAAACCCTTCACCCGCTATCACCGATGAATAAGAGTTTTTAAAGAAAAAGTGAAGCCTTGGAAAATAAATCAAACTTCCTATGTATAATGCACTTTAAAGCTATGCTTTAGCATCCTTAAAGCATAGCTTTGGCAGTCATAAAGCATAGCTTTTTAAGCTCATAAAAATTAGATAATATAACCGAATATTTACCCCTCCATCCAAACGATTGGATACCCCAACTCTCTTTTGATTGCTTCCATTTCTGCACTGTGCCACATTTCATGTTTAAAGCTCCACGACAATGCTTCATATTTAGTTTCCGCAA
>OHPX01000865.1_pt1 | contig 13221 bp, 14 predicted proteins | sample 1577801 | NCBI WGS metagenome assembly OHPX01 (sample SAMEA3879584, study PRJEB24766) | human gut metagenome | biome: human-associated habitat; feature: feces | place: USA | collected 1985/1987 | reverse complement strand
TTCCAGTAGAGAGGATGCCCAGCAGCAGTACCAGCATGACATTGACGCCTGCTACGGCCGTACCCAGTACGATGAGGTAGGGGATTACTTTTATCCACTCGATGGTCTGTACTTGTGGTGGGGCAGAGACGGACAGTCCTTGAAAGATATAGATGCCCAGTATGATAAGTGCTGCCGGTACCACAATCATAAAGTTGACGCGGAACTTGTCCCTCATCACGCAGTCCTGCGTCTTGGTCGATGCAATGGTGGTGTCGGATATGAAGGAAAGATTGTCTCCGAAGAACGAGCCTCCCACCACGATGGCAACCATGTAGGGCAGGTCGATGCCCGTCTTTTCCGCCAGCCCCACGGCTACGGGAGTCAGTGCGACGATAGTTCCTACGCTTGTTCCTATCGAGAGGGAGATGAAGCAGGCGGCAATGAAGATGCCCGCCAGCAGCAGGTTGTCCGGTAGTATATGTAGGGTCAGATTTACGGTTGCATCAATGGCGCCCATCTGCTTGGCGCTTTGGGCGAATGCTCCTGCAAGGATGAATATCCATACCATCAGCATGATGTTCTTGTTGCTGGCGCCTACGGAAAACTGATAGATGCGCTGTTCCAGATTCAGGCCGCGCGTGATGGCGATGGCATAGCAGGATGAGGCGAGGAAGGCTACCGTGATGGGGACTTTATAGAAGTCGTTCACCAGGAGCGAGGTCACCAGGTAGAGGCAAAGGAACACCGCCAACGGGCTGAGTGCCCACCAGCCGCCTTTGGTTTTAGGGGTTGTATCGGTTGTTGCTGACATAGTTGTATTGTTTGGTTGAGATTAATGTTTCACCACAGATTTCTATCTTTCAATCAATTCCATGTTAATCGGTGTTATCTGTGGTGAAATCAATTCCGCCGCAAAGGTAACAAAAACAAAGGGCGGCACAAAATGGTTTTGTCCCGCCCTCCATCTATCAGCCCTTAATTTTCAATTTACAAAGTTACTCCGGTCTTGAAGATGGCTATTTCCTTGTAGCCTTTCTTTTCGTTGTTCACGAATTCACCGCTTGCTACTTTGATGATATATTCGATGAAGCGTTCGCAGGTTTTCTCCATCGGTTCGTTCTCGACGATAACTCCGGCGTTGAAGTCTATCCAGCCCGGCTTGTTCTTTGCCAAAGTGGAGTTGGTGGAAATCTTCATGGTCGGCACATACGTTCCGAATGGTGTGCCACGTCCTGTGGTGAACAATACCATGTGGCAACCGCAGGAAGCCAGTGCTGTTGCTGCCACCAAGTCATTTCCCGGAGCTGACAACAAATTCAATCCTTTTACTTTCAGACGTTCACCATACGGCAATACACCTTCCACGTAGCTTTTGCCACATTTCTGGGTGCATCCCAAGGCTTTGTCCTCCAAAGTTGAGATACCGCCCGCCTTGTTTCCCGGAGACGGATTTTCACCTACCGGTTCGCCATGTGAAAGGAAGTATTCCTTGAAGTCGTTAATCAGTTTCACAGTTTCTTCAAATAATTCCTTGTTGCGGCAACGGTTCATCAATATGGTCTCTGCACCAAACATTTCCGGAACTTCCGTCAATACGCTCGTACCACCTTGTGCCACCAGGAAATCGGAGAACATACCCAACAGCGGATTGGCTGTGATACCGGAGAAACCATCCGATCCGCCACACTTTAAGCCTACTCGCAATTCACTCAGGGGTACATCCACACGTTCGTCCTTGCTGGCTTTTTCATACAGCTCTCGCAACAGTTTCATACCTTCTTCGTACTCATCGCCTACTTTCTGCGTTACCATGAATTTTACACGGTCTTCGTCATATTCTCCCAGGAACTCACGGAACACATCCGGCTGATTGTTTTCGCAGCCTAAGCCCACTACCAGCACTGCACCTGCATTGGGGTGCAATACCATGTCCCGCAGGATTTTCTTAGTGTTTTCGTGGTCGTCTCCCAGTTGCGAGCAGCCATAGTTGTGCGGATATGCCATAATCGCATCCACTCCTTTGCCGCCGGTTTCCCGACGCAGACCTTCGGCCAGTTGGTTGATGATACCATTCACGCAGCCTACGGTCGGTATAATCCACACTTCATTGCGAATTCCCACTTCGCCATTTTTACGGCGATAGCCTTTGAATGTCAGGTTCTTGTGTGGAATATCCAGCGTAACGCTTGTCGGATTGTATGTATAATCCAGCAGTCCAGCCAAATTTGTCTGGATATTATTCTCATTCATCCAATCCCCCTGTTTCTTAGTCGTGCGTGCATGACCGATAGGGTACCCATATTTAATGACGTTTTCGCCTTCTGCAAAGTCTTTCAATGCAAATTTATGTCCGGCGGGCACTTCCTCACTCAGAGTGATTTCCGTCCCGTCCACCGTGAGCTTTTCTCCTGCCGGCAGTGTCACGATAGCGACAGCTACATTATCTGCAGGGTTGATTTTAAGGTACTTAGTTTCCATAATTACTTTATTATTTATTTGAATAAAATTCAATATTCTCTTTCGTAAGCAAGTCTATCGGCATAAAGTTTTCTCTTGGTACTTCCTTTTTGAAGATCAGGTAGTCGCACAATGCTTTGATACCATCGAATCCTTGCAATTCGGGCTGTTGGGCGATGAGAAAGGATACACTGCCCTCCATCAGGCATTTCACGTTGCGTTCCAGCAAGTCATATCCCATCAGTTTAAAGTCTGTTTTTTGTTGCTTCAATAAATATTCTCCGACAATGTAAACTTTCGAATTGAAAGTGATGCCATTCTTTACGTTCGGATGTTTTCTGAAAAAATCGTTCAGCATCTGTGCGTCATCACTGTCTCGCTTGGCGTGCAGGTTCAGTTCCCAGATGCGGCAATCGGAGTGATGCTTCAGCATGTATTCACGAAATCCGATTTCCCGGCGCTCTTGCTGGTTAGAACCTACAATACCTTCGTTTATCTTGCGGAAAATTACGATTTCCCGTTCCCCGCCTGCAAGCAACATCATCATTCGTGCGGCAAAATATCCACTCTGGTGCGAATTCTGTCCGAAAAAGGAGGGCAGGCTGATCTTTCAGATTAGAGTCTATATATATATAAGGTATAGAACGTTTGTTCAGTTCCTCTGTGAACGGTTTCGTATATTGCGGTACGGTAGGGGCGAACATAATCCCGTCCGGTTTCTGTTCCAGGATATTCCGGGCAACATCTCCGAATGAATGATAATCGAACGGATCGTAATAGGAGAGGTTCACGGAGATATTGAAGTCCGAATACGCTACCAGTGCGTCTTGGATACCGGCTTCTACGGCAGTCCAATATTCGCCTTTCTCATGTTGCGGCAGCAGACAGGAGAATGTATATTTCTTGTTCGATGCCAGTGCGCTGGCGTACATATTGGGTTGGTAATCCAGCTGTTTCAGAATTTCCTCCACCCGTTTCCGGCTGGCTTCCGATACTCCGCTGCGTCCGTGTATCACCCGGTCTACTGTTCCCACCGATACATCCGCCATTTTGGCGATATCCTTGATTCTAATTCTTTCTGCCATCAGATTATTTACAATTTACGATGTACAATTTACAATTTTACGTTTTATCATTTACGCATTTCACAAGTTTTCATTTATGCATTTACCATTTATCATCTGTGCTTTTTGCAGGTCATTGCCTGTCTCGGCTTTCATCTGCATAGCCCAATTGTACATTGTAAATGGTAAATTGTACTTCCTCTTGTGTCCGCACACAATAATAATCTTAATATTTTCGACACAAATATATGACAATTTTTGTAATTACGAAAATTGTTGTATCTTTGTGCCCGCACACGAAGGCTATGAAGAACGAACCTTATTTTAGTTTACTCTCCATAGTATCAAGTTGTTAAGGTGGTTTTTGACCTTAAAATGACAAATTGAAAGTTATAAATTAATCACATATTAAAAAAATAATAAGATTATGGGAAAGAAAGTCGTTACATTAGGCGAGATCATGTTGAGATTGTCCACTCCGGGAAATACCCGTTTTGTTCAGTCTGATTCATTTGACGTAGTATATGGTGGTGGTGAAGCAAATGTAGCTGTCAGCTGTGCCAACTATGGACATGACGCTTACTTTGTGACTAAATTGCCGAAACACGAAATCGGTCAATCAGCTGTGAACGCACTGCGCAAATATGGTGTAAAAACAGATTTCATTGCCCGTGGTGGCGACCGCGTAGGTATCTACTATCTTGAAACAGGTGCTTCTATGCGTCCCAGCAAAGTAATCTATGACCGTGCACATTCTGCCATTGCTGAAGCAGATGCAGCTGACTTCGATTTTGATGCAATCATGGAAGGTGCCGATTGGTTCCACTGGTCCGGTATCACTCCCGCTATCTCCGATAAGGCTGCCGAGCTGACAAAATTGGCTTGCGAAGCTGCAAAACGTCATGGCGTTACGGTATCGGTTGACCACAACTTCCGTAAGAAACTGTGGACGAAAGAAAAAGCACAATCCATCATGAAGCCGTTGATGCAGTTTGTTGATGTTTGTATCGGTAACGAAGAAGATGCAGAGCTCTGTCTGGGCTTCAAACCCGACGCTGATGTAGAAGGTGGAAAGACTGATGCTGAAGGCTACAAGGGTATCTTCAAGGCAATGGCTAAAGAATTCGGATTCAAATATGTTATTTCTACTTTGCGTGAATCATTCTCTGCAAGTCATAATGGCTGGAAGGCAATGATTTATAACGGTGAAGAATTCTACGAATCTAAACGTTACGATATCAATCCGATCGTCGACCGTGTAGGTGGTGGTGATTCTTTTTCCGGTGGTATCATCCACGGTCTGCTGACGAAACCTAACCAGGGTGCGGCTCTTGAATTTGCCGTAGCTGCTTCTGCTTTGAAGCATACTATCAATGGAGACTTCAATCTGGTATCGGTAGAAGAAGTTGAAGCATTGGCAGGTGGAGATGCAAGCGGACGTGTACAGAGATAAATTCATGTACAATTTACCATTTACAATGTACAAATAGCGGCAAATGACGAGAGAGGAGATGAAAAACCGCTTAAAGGTATTTGCGGTACGAGTTATAAAGTTGGTAGATAAACTTCCTAATACTCCGGCAGGAAGAGCTATCGGAAGCCAAGTAGTTCGTTCAGGAACTTCTCCCGGAGCAAACTATAGAGCCGCTTGCATTGGAAAGTCTGATAAGGATTTTCTGAATAAATTGAAAATGGTAGAAGAAGAACTTGATGAAATTGCATATTGGTTGGAGTTGATAATGGAACTTGAACTTGTGAAACCCGAATTGCTGCAAGATTTGCATCATGAAAATAAGGAACTGGTTAGCATAATTGTAAAGTCTATAATCACTATGCGCAATAAGCAGAATATAGAAATAAAGTAATAATAACAGATGTCTCTGTATAATGTCCGCATGGTTAAATTGTACATTGTACATTGTAAATTGTAAATCATAAGATGGCTAAGTTTGATAAAATAGCAGTATTGAATAAGATCGGTTCTACCGGAATGGTGCCCGTCTTCTATCATAAAGATGCAGAAGTTGCAAAAAAAGTAGTGAAAGCGTGTTATGAAGGTGGTGTTCGTGCCTTCGAATTTACTAACCGTGGTGACTTTGCTCACGAAGTGTTTGCAGAAGTTGTGAAATTTGCAGCGAAAGAATGTCCGGAGATGGCTATGGGCGTAGGTTCTATCGTTGATCCTGCTACGGCTGCCCTTTACTTGCAATTGGGTGCTAACTTCGTTGTAGGCCCGTTGTTCAATCCTGAAATCGCTAAGATTTGTAACCGTCGCCTGGTTGCTTATACTCCGGGATGCGGAAGCGTTTCAGAAGTGGGCTTCGCACAAGAGGCAGGATGCGATCTTTGCAAGATCTTCCCGGGTGATGTGCTCGGTGCAAAACTGGTAAAAGGCTTGTTGGCTCCGATGCCATGGTCTAAGCTGATGGTGACCGGTGGGGTAGAACCTACTCAGGAAAATCTGACTTCATGGATCAAAGCCGGTGTGTTCTGTGTGGGTATGGGATCTAAACTCTTCCCGAATGATAAAGTTGCTGCGGAAGACTGGACTTATGTAACAGAAAAGTGCAAAGAAGCTCTGGCTTATATCGCAGAAGCTAGAAAATAAGATATTTCATTTTGTTTAAAGGTGTTTAAAGGGGACAACCATTGGAGTTGGCAGATCGTGCCACTCCAGTGGTTTGTTTTTTTTATGCGAATTATTTTTTGAGGTAATAATCTTGGGATTTGTTAGTTTTCGGTTTCTTTTTTGATGAATTCTGAGTTAATCTTCTCCGGTTTCTTATAAACTTGTATATTTTGATCTATGAATTTCCTAATAACTTGTGTATTCTATTATTTTAATTGATATAAAGTTGTAAATATTGATATTTATCCCTACCTTTGTAACCGATTCAGTTTTCATAGAATTGCAAAACAAACAAATTGAGCATTATGGATAGGAAAAAAATGAAACGAGTGGCTCTTGGAGCTCTCATTGGCGCATTCTCGTTGAGTAGTTGTGCTGACAAAGATGTGTATCAGGGAGAACACAAGAACACGCCTCTTAATCCGACAGAAGTTTTCGACTTCAGTATGGTTAAACAGGTAAAGGTAAATGTAGATTATGGATTTACGAATGACTATTATGTCATTTTCGGACTCTATGATCAGAATCCTCTGAAGGAAGTTGGAGATTCATGGGTGAAAGATGAGACACTGGCTCCTGTCTATTCTGCTTCTACCGATAAAAAAGGTAAATATTCGGGTACTATACAGATTCCTACGGCTATTACGGAGGTATGGCTTTATACGGACTATTTAGGAACGGTTTCTCCGGTTAAGTTGACAGTTTCTGCCGGTGGTGAAATAAACTTCAATCAGGCAGAATATGTTGCCTCATTAAGCACTAAGACAAGAGGAACAACATCCGGAGGATATACTTATTTGGATAGCTGGAAGTTAATGCCCGGAGTTGATTGGGATGGCCGTGGTTATCCTAATAATATGGAAGATGGCTTGAGTATGCCGTCTGCTGATATTTTATATAGTATAAAGGACACATACAGTAAAATTAATGGTAAGAAAATTACGGAGTTGCATCCGGAATGGCTAAATAATAATACCACTTCTGAAATCAAAATCACTAAAGCTACGGAATTAAGCCTTGTATTCGTCACAAGTGGAGCCCAGTTTAATAATACAGTAGGATTCTTTACTTATACCACGGGAACTATTCCTACAGAAGCTTCTATTCAGAAGGTATTGGCATTCCCTAATGCGTCTCCTATTACTAAAATGTCTGATAATGGTAATGGTTCATTGCTTTGTGGTCACGAAGTGAAACTTAAATACTGGAATGAAGCAGAACAAAAATTTGAAGATAAGTTTCCGGCAGGTGTTACTGTTGGATGGTGTTTGCAGGCGATGGGCTTTAATAAGGGGAATATTGTGAATGGTATGGGAATTCGTTACTCTTATAGTTCAATGAATTCGGATAATGCTCAGCGTGTGGTAGCATTGCGTGAGAAAAGTTCTGACCAGATTGTGGCTATTGGTTTTGAGGATAATAAAGACTATGACTATTGTGATGCTGTGTTCTATCTGAAAGTTGCTGAATCGGGAGCTATAGATACGGATGGACCGGAATTGCCTCCTGTGGGTCCTCCTAGCGATTTGGATAATACAGTGACATATAAGGGAACTCTTGCTTATGAGGATTTATGGCCTTCACGCGGAGATTACGATATGAATGATATGGTCGTGAAATATCAGTCTACTCTTTATCGGAATGTGTTGACGAATAAAGTTTATAAGATTGTTGATGAATTTACTCCTGTTCATAATGGAGCCTCATATGTTTGTGGTTTTGGTTATCAACTGCATAAAGTGTTACCGGATAGGGTAAGAAGCGTTGATGTGTCAGGTCCTGAAGGCTGGAGGGTTGAAACTGGTCAATCTTATCCCACAATTATTTTGTTTGACAATCTCAGAACTGTCTTGAATCAGACATTTACAGTTACTCTTGAATTGGCGGATGTGGATCAGGCCCAGGTGCAACCTCCTTACAATCCGTTTATTTTTGCGAGAAGTAGAGAGGTTGAGGTGCATTTAGTCAACTATCCGCCCACTGACAAGGCAAATATGGAACTATTTAATACGGCTGATGATCAATCCAATATTTCATCAGGAATTTATTATATATCTCGATATCAGGATGATATAGAACTCCTTATGCCATACGGAATCAATTTACCTACACATGATTTTAACATTCCTGCGGAAACCGTTAAGATATACGATACTTATCCGGGATTTAAAGATTGGGTGAGATCTCACGGTGCGTCAAACAGTGATTGGTATAAGAAGAATTAAATATATCTGAAAATAAGTTATAAATAAGAAGATTTTTTGTGTTGCTGTTTGCGCACACGGAAAATCTTCTTATCTTTGCATCGCAGTTGTGAAACTGCTCATGATTTTGACTTTTAAATAAATTAGTTTTGTAGTTTTCAATAAAGGAATTAGTTAGGTAAAAAGATTCGTTAATAGTTTTTTCATAGGCTAAAATTTGGATTTAGAAATTAGGTAATTAGGTATATAAAGGTAAAAGAGAAAGTTTGTTTTTATAGGTAATTAGAAGTTTGATTTTTGGGTAAAAAGAAGATTGATTTTTAGGTAACAATGATGCAGTTTAAAAGAAAAGCCTCTATGGCTTTTCTTACAGAGGCGAGAGGTTCGTGAGAGCTTGCTCGTTTTTTTGTTATATACTTCTCTTTCTATAACTATTGTTCGGTTTTTATTTCTTTTTTGTATCTTTGTTGCAATTGTATTCAAATGAATACTTTAAAGCAAAGATAGGCAAGTATGGAAGAAATAAGCAGTCAAGATATACGTTGGAAACAGCGTTTTCAGAATTACGAGAAGGCATTCAAACGTTTATCTCGTGCCATAGAAGTTGTAAAATCCGCTCCTGATGATGATTTGTTGCAATCCGGGCTCGTTCAGACCTATGAGTACACATTTGAACTGGCATGGAAAACATTGAAGGATTATCTCACGTTAGAAGGTTTTGAGGTGCGTTCCCCCCGTGAAACGATTCGTCAAGGCTTCCAGAGTGGATATATCATGAATGGCGAAGATTGGTTGCAGGCATTGGCCGACCGTAATCTGACCACTCATATTTATGATGATGAAATTATTATTCAGGTACTGAATGATATCTTTGAGCGTTATTTTTTTCTGCTTCAAGACTTTTATGTTTCTTTTAAAGAAAAAGCAGATGAATAAGATTCTGTGGCAACAATATGGATTGAGTGAAATAAACGGGAAGCGAATCATTGATGTTCTTTCTCGTTTTTCAGAGGTGCAAGAAGCTGTTTTGTTCGGTTCTCGCGCCAAGGGCAATTATAATCGTGGATCAGATATTGACATTGCTGTAAAAGGAACCATTTCAAAAGATGTGCTGTCGGCATTGCTTGTTGCTTTCGATGAAACAGTTCTGCCTTATTTTGTAGATATAGTGGTTTATGGACATATCAAAAATTTGGCATTGAAAGAGCATATTGACAGAATTGGAGTTTGCATTTATTCAGTGCCATGAATATGAAATCAGACGATATGTATGTCGCATGAGAGCCTGCACGTTTTTTATGTTCCGTCATGAAAAATGGGACATTTTATTTTTTTAAGAAGTGATGATTTTTTCAGTCATTCTTTGTATATTTGTGGCATTATCTACATAAAATATTAATTTTGGAACAGGTACTGCTTATATTTGATTGGATTCTATACGTATTGTTTGCGATAAACATACTGTATTTACTGGTTTATAGTTTGGCGTCACTTCGACGGAAACCCGATAAGCCGGTTCTTGCGAAAGAGTATAAGCGATTTGCGCTATTAATAGCAGCATATAAGGAGGATGTCGTTATCATGGATACAGTGCAGGCTTGCCTGGCACAGGATTATCCAAGTGATAAATATGACGTAGTAGTGATTTCAGATCATATGCAGCCTTCTACAAACGAGAAACTTCGTGCGTTGCCAATCAAACTGCTTCAGGTGGATTTTGAGAGAAGTACGAATACTAAATCGTTGAAAGCTGCTCTTGAGTACCTAGGTGAGGATTCTTATGATATAGCCTTAATAATAGATGCCGATAATATCATAAATTCTTCCTATCTTGCAGAGTTGAACAATGCTTTTGCCAATCCGGAAGTAAAGGTTGTACAGACGCACCGTGCTGCAAAGAATCTGAATACGAATATGGCTTATTTAGATGCAATAAGTGAAGAAATAAATAACTCAATATTCCGTTTGGGACATGTCAATTTAGGAATGTCAGCGGCATTGATAGGTTCAGGTATGGCGTTTGAATACACCTTGTTTTATAAGGCGATGATGAGCAATACTTCAGTGGGCGGTTTCGACCGGGTCTTGGAAATGAAACTGCTTTATCATCGCGTCTTTTTCCACTATTTGCCCGATACTTATGTGCTTGATGAAAAGATACAGAAAACTAAAAACTTCTATCAGCAAAGAAGACGTTGGTTATCTGCGCAATATTATAGTCTTGGTGAGTTTGTCCATCATTTGCTTCCGGCCATTCGTGACCGAAAATGGGATTTTTGTGATAAACTTTTTCAGCAAGCTTCCTTCTCGCGGTTGTTGTTATTAGGGTTCACTTTTATATTTTCGGTGTGCTTTTCAATATGGTTTCCTGCGTTGGCTTATAAGTGGTGGGGGATATTCGGGCTGTTGTTGTTGGCATTGGTGATTGCTATTCCCCGTCGGTTCTGGAAATGGCGTTTGGTCAAGGCAATATGTTTTGTCCCATACTCATTTCTGCTGATGTTTTTTAATTTATTCCGGCTGAAGGAGGCGAATAAGAAGTTCATTCATACGGCGCATGGGGTGGAATAAGTGAAAAAACGCGCTTTTTTAGTCAGAGGGCAATTTTTATCGGAAAATAATAGAAGTGATAAAATGGTAAACGAAAAAGAGAGGTGTTACCACCTCTCTTTCCCTACCTCGAAGCACGGACACTCTTTTGTCCATTCCATTGGCTCCACCTCTCCATTTCCGTTCACATCCGGGCTCAAGTCCCGGTGCCCTATAATTCTCGCCTCCGGATAATCCATCTTCAGGGCTCGTACCAGCACTCGCAGTGAATGCCGTTGCCATTCTGTCCGCGTATCCTTTGCCAACCCGTGGCAATCCAGACCACCCTCATAACAAATTCCGATTGAATTTGCATTGTGCCCACGCACGTGGGCACCGACCCTCTCGACCAATCGGGTAGACTTGATATCACCGTTACGGCAAACGTAGAAATGATAGCCTGTGCCATCAAAACCGCGAAGGCGGTGAGCGGTTTCCAAGTCCTGTTCGGTAAAGGGGCGGTCCTCGCGCGTGGCGCTGCAATGGATCACGATTAAATCGATCCTTCTCACAGGTTCATCGCATTTGCGCTGAAAGCGCCGATTACGGCCGAAGCTACTGCGATGATTACTTTCAAAATCTTGTCCCAAGTCGTTTTTTTCATAAAGATTAAGAGATTAGTGATTAATGTTCAGTGACTATCCCAGCGGATTCTCATCCAGACCTCCGCCGCCTTCTCCGCCGCCGGAAGAAGAGCCGCCACCGGTGGACGAACTGCTGTCTTCCGTCACCAGTTCGAAGACAATGTTGTTCGGTCCTCCCTTGGTGGTGGCAATGCTGTCGTTTGCCAGTCGCAAGGTGTTTGCTACCTTGAAACGGATATTGACACGTTCGATATTCTTCACCGTACAGTCCTTTGCCACTTCGGTGGCACGACATTTAAAGGTGGTGTGGAAAATCCCGAAACCGTCTAGACGGACACTGTTACCGTCGGTCATCGTCTGGCGCATTTGGCGGACGATCGCTCTGCCGACGTGCACCACATCTTCGGCCGACATTCCGCCCAAGGCTTCAATGTCTTGGGCGATGCGTTCAAGGTCGAAGATCTTGGCGTCTTTCGGTTTGCGTTTCAGAGTGTAAACCATCGGTGATTTCGCGTCGCCGATTTTCTTGTGGCGTTGTGTGCGCACTACTAAAGCTTTTGACATAACTTTGTAATTTTTTTAAATTAAATGAATAATAAAATCTCCGGAGCGGGGGTAGGAGATACTTTCTCCTTCAGCTCCGGTGAAACAAAGATACGGCAGTGCACCGGCGACTTCCCGGATTACGACGGACTGCGCCGGACTATGACGGGATAAAACGGATTAAGACGGATTAAAACAGCATAAAGCAGAATAAAAAAAATAAAGTGAATCAGAAACAGATTGAAAGCATACTAAAAGCAAATACAAAGTAACCATAAAGCAGATAAAACTGAAAAAGATCCTAACCAACCCCGAATAAACATCCCCCCAAAAGATAAGCAGACAACGTGAATAACAACTAAACAATACAAGCATAAAAGCAACACTTTCATGAGCAACAAATTTGCTAAATACAGTAAAAAACAGTAACTTTATACCCATTACAACACCCTATAATTAAATCAAGAATGAAAGCAAATACAGATACCCTGCAAAAACAAGAAGAAGAAAAAGCCTTCCAATACCGCAGCTACGGAAAAGGAGAACTCGCCATGCTATATATCCCCAACGTCCAGCAACAAAGCGCAGTAGACCGCTTCAACGAATGGATCGAAGCCGCACCCGGACTAAAAGAACGCTTGCTATCCACCGGCATGAATCCCCGAAGCAGACACTACACACCCGCACAAGTACGACTGATCGTAGAAGTGCTGCAGGAGCCATGAAAACAGGCAACAAGTATTGCTGCCAATCAGCAGTTAAAACAAAATAAGAATAGTTCCGGACAAGATACCCGATTAATGTATAAAGCTGTCCGAAAAGAAGATAAATACTATCAATCTATCATTCAGCACACGGAGAAGAATCTCTTCTTTGACTAATATAAAGAGCTGATTCTTCGGCAGACTTAGGATGACAGAGCAAAACGATAGCAGACGTTCTCTTTTCGGACAGCCCCATTCAATATCATTTTCCGGCTCACTCGGATGAGCACGTTGCTTTTCAGCCGTGTCTCTTAATGAAATTTCTGATCTTCTTCGATAAGTTCCTGGCTAAATTTCTCCGGTGCCAAAGGGGTAAAGAGTTCTATAAGATTTTCTTCGGGATCGCGCAGGTACAGGGTACGCATCCCCCAATCGGGCATATCCGTAGGCTCACTGATAAACGTC
>OHPX01000831.1_pt1 | contig 13667 bp, 9 predicted proteins | sample 1577801 | NCBI WGS metagenome assembly OHPX01 (sample SAMEA3879584, study PRJEB24766) | human gut metagenome | biome: human-associated habitat; feature: feces | place: USA | collected 1985/1987 | reverse complement strand
AGTAGGAAATGTGGGGAGGCATCCCTTTTCTAATAGAAGAACAAAGATGGAAGGATGGACTTTCACAAGCTGTGTCTCTTCGCTTTGTCACTTCTCAACATATAATCTTCACACTTCGGTGAAGAAGGGTTTCATATTTATGGAGAGAACGCACTTCAACAAGCACGGGCTCTCCTATTATGTTATATCATTCTAGAGATAGCTCCCACCTCTGCCAGAGGCAAATATAGAGGAGCTATCTAATAGAACATTAAAGGATTTCAAATTAATCCGCAAAGAGAGCAGTAGGGAATGTTACTGTCTTCACCACAGGTGCAGGAGATGTTGCGCTCCAGCTGATTGAAGGAGTAATAGTAACTGTCACTACCAAATCTTTCACAAGACCCTTCAAGGCCTTACCAGCATCTGTTAATATCAATTTCTGTCCAGTAGAATCAAACTTGAAGTTAGTTTTGTCACTTCGTTCTACCTTAATAGAATATCCATAAAGAGCAAGAACAGCGTCAGCGGTAGTCAAAGTACCAGTGTCATAAGTGTTATTATCTGCAGTCGGCCACATTGCCTTGCCTTTTCTGTCTTTCCATACAATGTCACCTAATACATCAATCTCTGAATCTATGGTTTCAGCTGTATACGCTGTTGTGATACCTTTTTTAGCGTCCGTTGCACCAAATTCCGATTTAAGCAATTCTGATAATGAGATGAATTGAATCTTTTGGTTAGCAATTGAAGCAGGTTCAGTAGCATCGTTAGGCTGACAATTTACATCTACAGAGAATGCCATATTGTCTTTAGCGTGAGCCATGTCTACTGTGAACTTATCGTTAGCTACACTTCCTACATGATCGTCACCATTCTTGTCAACATCATACGTAATGCTGTTGTATATACCTGAAGTAACTCCGCCAGTAATAGCGTTCCATGTAGTAAAGATTGAGCCCATTTCTCTTTCGAGACTGATGCTCTGAATCTTATCAGCATTCTTAGTTTCATTAATCAGAAGAGACACCTTGCCATCTTCAGTCCACATACCTGAAGTTTTTGTAAATACAGGCGTCTTATAATCAACAGTTACCGGTAATTTGAATACAATTTGCTTCGTTGCGTCAACGTCAACTGTCAATACGGCTTCCATAGTACCCTTGTATGCAGCGGTTACTGTCAGTTTCAGGTTATCATATTTAGTATCACCAGAAGCAATACCACTAAACTTCACTTTATCTCCATCGTTAGCCGTGGCAGTTGAGCTAGCAAGTTTAGCAGTAGTAATAGCGTCTTTGATTGCCTTAATATTAGCTGCTGACACAGCAATGTCGGATTTTTCTGATTTATTCCAAACTACCGTCTGTGCTGCCAAAGATTTTGTTTCTATTTGCTTGAAGGTGACAGTCAGTTTAGCCGGAGCAGAGGAGCCACCGACGCTAGAATAATCAATGCCCTCATGAGTTTCTCCATCAAAAGGAATACCATTTGTAGTTATATAGCAGACTTCAACCTTTGCTTCTTGCCCTTTGGTAGAAGTGATGGTTTGTTTGCCGGCTTCGTTCGTCCCCAATGTTACACCTTCAGGAGCATCGGCTGCCAACTTATAATAATATGCATAGACTGTACTCAAATCCATAGGAGTGGTGGTAGCTGCAGCTGCCAAGTCATCCAAAACCTGTACCTCACCAACTTTTGCGGACACTGCTGCATCTACCAGTTTAGTAGCACTTGTAACTGCTTCCGGTTTGATTTTAACATCATAAGCAGAGATTATTTCATTGTTCCATGCGTCTTTTGTACAGAATGCGTATGCTTCATCTGCAGGAAGGGCAGTTTCCAAATTCAAGCCATCTTTTAGTGTAACAGTAAGGTCGTAAACACCACGATTCACTTTGGCTTCGGTAGCACGTGTCAATGGTTTTGCAGTTTTATTTTGTTCAATCTTAGAGATAACAAAATTAGCTTCATTTTGAGAATTCATCAAATAGATTTGATATTTGCTATCAGTAAAGTCAGGACCTACTGGATTAATCAACGCATTCAACACGCCGGAATTAGTTATTAACAGGTCATTTTTCTTAAATTCTTTTTTCTCATCCTCCATACCAAAAGTGAAATCAGCTTTGCATTGAGCATAACTTAATTTAAGTTCCTTTGTTCCGCCTGCAGTGATTTTACCATTCTCAATAGTCACTCCTTCAAGGCTACTAATCAAAGCTGCAGTAGGCAGAATAGTTGTTAATTCTGTTCCAGTAGTTTTATCTTTTACATGTAGAGTAAAGCTAGGTAATCCCTCATTCTGTACAGCATAAACAGTGGCTGACGAATAATCACCTTTCACCCATTTATCTGTAGCGTCATCATAGAAATACCAATAATCTTTTTCAAATTCACCTGTTCCATCACCAATAAAAGGAGATTTTCCGGCAGGACCAGCAGGACCTTCGGGACCAACAGGACCGACAGGACCTTCGGGACCAACAGGACCAACAGGACCTTCGGGGCCAACAGGACCAACAGGACCTTCGGGGCCAACAGGACCGACAGGACCAGTAGCACCGGTCTCACCCTTTTCACCTCGTGCCGGTTTCCCAGTATCAACACCGTCTATAAACCAGTTTCCATTTTCTCCAATTTCAACGACAGATCCATCTTTACCATTCACAATAGAATATTTATTTCCATTGTTGAAAGTAATTTCAAATCCACCAGTGATACTTTTAATGTCTGTTACCCAATTACCTGCATTCACTTTTGCTTGCAGTTCAGCAAGACCTGCCGCATTGGCATCAATCTGCGTTTGCAGATTGTCGATGTCATCATCATAGTCTTTACAGCCTACATAAGTGACAGTAGCAAGCGTCAATGCCCCGAAAAGCATTACCCTAACAAAATTTTTCTTCATAACTACTTAAAAATTACATTAATAATATATTATTAAACACTAAGTTCAAATAATACTCGCCCGTTACTTCTTAGGTAACGGGATAATGGATTTTCTCACTTCGACAGAAGCGTCTGCGGGCCATTTTCAATAAATAAGTTACGATATTTTTAACCCCTGCTTTGGAGAGACGGCAGAGGGGAGGGAAATCTTTTGCAAAAATTAGAAAGCAAGGTGTGTTCTTCACAAAAAATCCGCAGTTTTGTTTGGTGTATTTCCTTTTTTTAGTAGTTTATCAGAAAAAATATCTTTTTTGTTTGCATGTTTTCCAAAATATATCCATCTTTGCAACGCTATTTAGCTCCGTTACCTAGAAAGTAACAGATTCATTTTCAAGATACTACTCCAGCTATTGAATGTTTTACAAAATCAATAATCTGATTATTAGCCTCATCAATTTTCTTATTACGGAAAGGTTTTAGATAAGTCTCGGTCACCTTGATGGACGAGTGCCCCATAGCTTCGGAGATAATACCCGGATGAATTTCGCAATAATAAGCCGTCGTAGCCCAAGTATGCCGGGCAGTGTATGAGCTTAATTTATCACCCAATCCTAATAACTCTCCCAACAACATTAGTTGTTGATTAAAGCTGCGCAACGCCAACTGATATTCACGATACGCCTCTTTCGTTCCTTCACGGCTTTCCAAAAAAGGAAAGAGATAAGGAGAAGAAGAATCACGGTTCATGTATTTCTTTACCAGAATCATTGCTTCCGGAGTCAACGTCACCGACAGGGGACGGCCTGTTTTACGCCGACGATACGTGATTACATTATCACGCAAATCACTCTTGCGCAGATAAGCAAGATCGACAAACGGCATACCACGAAGCATGAACATTAAGAAAAAATACGCGCGCGTACGTTGTAATTCTTCCCTTCCCTGATGAATTTGTTTGGGAAGCTCTTTCATCAATCGTTCCATATCCTCCTTTTCCAGTGCACGCTTTCTGTCAGCACGCGTTCCTGTATAAACATACCGGAAATGATGCGGTATATAAGATGCCATACGACGGTCAACCGCGCGGTTGTACACCGCCCTCAATGTACGCATATAGGTTGAAACCGTGTTCCAACTACAATCCTTTTCCCGCAAATACGTTTCAAAACTTTTAAGAAACTCCTGATTCACTTTCTTGAATGACAGATTCCTGCTCCCGTTAAATGCAATGATAGCATTCATGCTACTCCTGTAAACATGAGCAGTTCCATAATTCCCACTTTTTCGAAGCCCTTCAGCTACTTCCTTCATAAATGAAATCAAATTCCCCATTTTTATTAATTTTAGTTATCACTCAAGCACGTCCCTGAAGAAAAGCGCCCTCACCGCAATTCCCCCCAATGCTCTTAATTCAAAATCTCAAAGTATCATCATACAAATATGATGAATTATGTTTTCTTTATATACACCCGATGTGTTCCTCTGCCATCAATCCCGATACCGGAACCGGGCGTATACGCCCATTGGCGCAATTCATTGGTAGCCGCTGTGCGCAGCAGACCTGTCAGCTTCCGGTATTCGTAGACTGTCAAAAAAGGATGTTCCTCCAAATATCTGACAGCCAATGCAAGCCGTTGCGCCGGAGTATACTTCTGTGAAGAACGTTGCGACTTCCACGGAGCTCTTTCCAGCAGACATCTTCCATTGATACGCCTTATCATCTTCCTGTCTACACGAAAGTTCACGTTTCCCACCACAATGCTTCGTGCGTTACGATGGGTTTCGCCTTCTCCGGCCTTTTCACGCTCTTTATCTTTGCATAACGCCAACGAAGGAGAGAATGTTCCAATGCCATCCAGCTTCACAGACTTGCCTTCTGCCATCTGATGTGCCATCTCAATACCTATTTGTGTAATTACGCCTTCCACATCTCCGACATTAAAACCACTGCTGGATGCTATCTGACGTATCAGCTCCTCGGTAGAAACCTGATCCATCATTGCAAACCGAGGATAAAGTACTTGTTCGCCCGTTCCATGAATATCGGGCATTTCTTCCATTACATACATTGCCATAGTACTAAAGTTTATTTGAAATATTGATTACTAATAGAAAACATCCTTGCTATAGGTAGAAAACTTGTTCTCCCCTAGAAGAAAAGTTCTTTTTCCCTTAGGGCAAACTAAAACCGCAAGTTCTGGTTTTATAACTGAAACTTCTGATTACATAATCAAAAGTTCCGGTTTTATAATCAGAACTTGCGGTTATAGTTTTCTTACCAACAAAGATACGTTTTCCTGCCGGGATAAGCAAGTTTAATCCCTATGAAAAGAAAGTTTGATTACAATTCAGTTACTATCACCGTTTCTTTACTTTATATCCTTTCAAGGTAAAACCTACTTCAAACAAATTCAAAAGGGCTATCCGGATGTTATCTTCAATATAGGTTCCCATAGTATCATATTTCGCAAAGTTGACGGGAAGCAACCTGTTATTTCTCCTATAGTTTTCATCCGGTATTTTACCAGTAAACCGTTCTTTCTTCTTCACTCCCCAACGAACGGTTTTACTGCAAGGGAGAGGTATACCGATCGTCAACACTTTTTCTTTTGTTGCCGTATCGGTGATTCCATGTTTCCGGATACTGATATGATTGGCTCCCAAATAAGTACCGATATACAGGACAATTGTCAGCTTCCAATCGTCCAAAGCCTCATCGGTTTGAATGCCATTTACCAAATCAGAGAAATAGTCCTCAACCATTTCTTTGTCAAAACTGTTTAGTTCGGGCCATTCACATTTCTCAAACAACTGATGCACATTGACAGGAACCAGTAAAGTGGTTATTTCTAATTGATATTTCATTCATTTCATTTTTATACCATTGCATTTTAAATCGTCTCAAATATCTTACCGACTATAAATATACAATTTTATCAAATCAAATGCTAAAGAACAGAGCTTTTTTATCCAACCACCTACTAAAAAGAAAAGACTGTTTGACATACCCTCACTTATATAAATAGGGTTTATCAAACAGTCCTTTCCTTTCGAGTTATCATTCGTTTTTTCCAGTGAAGAACGTTATCGTTTCCAGCCTTTACGGCATTTCAGTCTCCACTTGGAATTTACGGCTTACTTTCATTAAGTTGATGGTGTAAGTGACTACGTTCTGTGCTTCCTGAACCATCGTGAGATATACCATGCTAACCCGGATACTTCCTGATTGGCTTTGGATGCGTTGCAGTTCCTTACGTTTCAATAGCGAAAGCTGTCCGTTGAGGTCGTTGGCACGACGGATTTCTTCTTCCAGATTGTTGTACTCGTTGTTTTCCATTTTCTTACGGCATTGCTGAATCAGATATGTAATATCTTCGGCAACATCGCTGAATTCACCTTTCTGAATGGCATCCAATGGGTTGAAGTTATTGTCGGTATGTTCCAGGCAAGGTTCGCAGAGACGAGAAATACTGTAAACGAGTTCGCTGGCAAAGTCGTTGCCTTGATAGTAATAAAGTCCCTTTTCGAGTACGGTGTTGTTGTCGAGGCGGCACATGGCTACGGTGCCGGAACGTTTCATCTGTTTGATGAGCTGTTTTTCAAATTTTGTGGAACCCATAGCACGACGCAGTCCTCGAAGATTTTCGTGGAGGAAAGAAGTGACGGTCAGTTCGAAGTTAGTTTCTGCATATTCCAGCACTTTGGAAAGTTCTTCACGGGTGTGCTTACGCATCAGTTGCAGGGCTTCTGTGCTGTCTGTGGCTTGCATAAGTTGCTTCAGAGTTTCGTTACCTTGTTCTTTCGCTTTGCGTTTTTTGTACATCACTTGGCTACGGATCAGAATGAATACAGCTATACCGATGAGTGCGATGATAGAGATATTTCCTCCATAATGAAGTACGAGGGCTACGAAGAAACAGATGGTGAAGGCAGCTCCGGCAGTGATGAACCAGCCACCGATGACGCTTAATACGCCAGTAATACGATAAACGGCAGAATCACGTCCCCAGGCACGGTCGGCCAAGGAGGTACCCATAGCTACCATGAAGGTTACGTAGGTGGTAGAAAGAGGAAGTTTCAGGGAAGTTCCCAAGGCGATGAGCAGACCCGCTAATACTAGGTTGACAGAAGCGCGGACAAGGTCGAAAGCTGCTCCGTCGGCAATGATGGCTTCGTCTTTGCGGAAGCGGGAGTCAAACCATTCTTTGCTGCCACTTGGCATAATGCGGGAGATTCCGTTGGCAAGTGTCATACTGATGCGGACTACTGTACGGGCAATCGGGGTACTTCCGAATGTTTCTTCTCCTTCATCTTGACGGGAAAGGTCGACGGATGTTTTAATTACGGCATGTGCCTTTTTAGAAGTACAAAGGGCGTAGACCATAACGGCTCCGGCTCCGATAAGGAAATACCACGGGGTTTTGGCGGGTCCCAGCAGGGAGGTCATCAGGAAGCCGTTCGGATTTCCTCCTCCGTTGGCGGTATAGTCCATAAAAGAGGAGAAGCCTGCGAGGGGAACACCGATGAAGTTGACGAGGTCGTTGCCGGCGAAAGCGAGGGCGAGGGCGAAGGTGCCCATCAATACAATTACTTTGAAAACGTTGATTTTCATCCAGTGAAGGATTTGCATCAGTACGGTGAAGAACACGAAGAAGACGGCGATTAACATCAATGTGTTGTCTTGTATCCAGTGTTTGTTTTCGGGGGTCATGAAGGAGCTGTCTTTCAGTCCTTTGATAAGCATGAAATAGATGATGGCGGTAGCGGCTACACCTCCGAAGAGTGCAATGCTGTATTTCATCTTTTTCGTATAGTTGAAGGTGAATACCACACGGGCCAGCCATTGTACGATCATTCCGAAGAAGAAGGCGATGGCGACGGATACGAAAATGGCCATGATGACGGAAAGGGCTTTGTCGGTGTTTATGAGGTCGCCCAAACCGAGGGTGTCGCTATTATGTACTTTGATAAGTGAGAGGGCGAAGGTTCCTCCGAGTAGTTCAAAGACTAATGAAACGGTGGTGGAGGTGGGCATACCCATGGAGTTAAATACGTCCAGCAGTACTACGTCGGTCAGCATGACGGCTAACAGGATGCACATGATTTCGGCAAAGTAGAAGTGCTCGGGCTGGTAGATGCCGTGCCGGGCTATGTCCATCATGCCATTGGATAGGGAGGCGCCAATAAATATGCCGACGCCGGCTATGAAAAGGATGGTTTTAAACGAAGCGGCTTTGGCACCTACCGCGGAGTTTAAGAAGTTGACTGCGTCATTGCTGACTCCGACTATCAGATCGAAGACGGCAAGGACGAAGAGGAAAATGATAATGCATAAATAAATAGTCTCCATAAATAATATGTGTATGTTGTTTCCAGTTGCAAAGGACGGGATTTGACGTTGCAGGGAGGTGTCATACATGTTACAATTGTATTACAATCATCTTTCTTTTGTCTTGAAACAAAAGAAAGAAGCAAAGAAAAATTCAAGGCTGACTTTTTTCTCCTACTCGCTTCCTTCACTTCGCTAAAGGGCAGAAACTCGCTACGCTCAAACAGTCTGCCCTTTTTGACGCCGAAGAAAACACCTGCGCTTGACGCTGAAAAAACGAGGCCGGGAAACCATGCGGCGTGAGCGGTGTGGCATGGGCACGTGTGTGGGCGGCGTGGGGGCTTATTGTTCGCCTTTCATTAGCAGGTATTCTTCGATGGTTTGCGCGGGAGCATCTTTCAGAAGTACTGTCTTATCCTTGTTTAGAAGGTAGAGGGTAGGGATGGCTTTCAGGTCATACAGTTGTTGTTCCTTGATAGCGAAGGTCTTATCATATCCGTTAACCCATTCTTTGGGGAATTCATTTAGGTGTTTTCGCCATTCGTCCAACTCTTCGTCGGGATAAATGGAGAGGACTGTTAGTCTCTTTTGTTCCAGAAGTTGATTGATGATAGGGGCGTTTTTTAATGCTTCGATTGTCTCCGTGCAGGCATGGCATCCCGGGTTATTGATAAATAATAAGGTATAGTCCGATTTTTGTTGATAAAGAGAACCCTGTGTGCCGGAAGCTAATGTATAGTTAAAATTCAGTGCTTTGGTTCCTATAAAGGGGAAGCTTCGGGTGAGAGTGAATGGAGAAACTGGTGCTTTGGTTCCGATACGGTTTTTCTGAGCCAGTTCGCGACGGGCTTTGGGACGTACCTTTTCTATTTCTTCCAGTACGGGAGAAGCCAACATGGCATCCAGTACAGGGATATAAAACTCTTCGTTACGCATCGGGGAGTTAGGGTCGTATAGATATTTGTCTGCCAAATCAGTGATGTAAGTGAATACTTTCTTATCCACGTTTGTCCGTTCGATTGTTTTCTGCATAGCTTGCTGTGCAGTTTCTAATGGAACATGGTTCAGTATATCACAATAGTCTGCCCAAGCTTGTTCGGTCACTTCGGGATGATGGACATAATTGGTATCGGCAAAGTTTACGTTATCCCAATAGTGCTTTACTAGGAAATCTGCCCGTAGCTCGGGTGCTGTCAGCATTGGCGGGATGGTAGGTAGCGTAAAGGAGGTGATGGTATCTTTGGGAGCTTCTTTGGAGTTTTGGCTGGATGCATTCCCGCTTTTGCAAGCGCAAAGCAGTAGAATACAGAAGACTGGGATAAGATTTATATTTGTTCTCATAACTTGCTGAATTGTTTTCAATTTACTATTGGTGAGCAAAGATAAAAAAACTATGTGTGAAAATGCACTGTTTTAATGAAAATGCTATATTTGTGTCGGCAAACAAACATACAATGCATATCTATGATTAAATCCACCTACATATTCTTCGTTTTTTTTATGCTGACGGCTGTGTGGAGTTGCAACCGACCTTCTGACATGCAGCGGGAACATCCTGCCGTTTCTCCCACATTCTATGCCGACAGTCTTCGTACATTGGGGCGTGGTATCCGCTTGATTAAGGAGGAGAAGGAAAGTCTGGCTTTCCCGCCGCTTGATTCCGTGTTCCGGCTTCCGGTGGACGATGTGCTCACTACCGAAGAATTGCGCCGTTTATCTTCCGAATCTCTCCGCCGGTTAATGATATACTTCAATCTGATGATGAACTTTGAGTCCGGCTATCAGTATTTTGATTCGTTGGAGCGGGCGAAACACCCCGTTGTCTCCCGTTATTGCCGCAGGGAACTGTGGGTGGTAAAGGCGCAGATGCTTATGGCGCTCGACCGCCATGCGGAGGCGGTGGACTATCTCAACCGGGCGATGGCACTGAAAGATGAGAACGTTGAGCGAGATATTTTGTACAGCTACGGCAGGCATCACCTATATGGGTGTCGACACTATCAGCACTCGTGCCGAGTCCGCTTTCCGTAGAGCCTGCCGAGTGGCAGAACGCTCGGGCCTAAGCAACTATTGGCTTTATCCACAAGCTATCGGGCGGCTTGCCGATATATACCTTCAGCAGGGGAAGTATGAAGAAAGTATCTCCCTCTGTCGTGAAGCTATCCGTCTATGTGAGAAGTCGGGCAGCTATCACGGCAAGCTAGTGGTGGCGGAGATTCTGACGGAAGCCTACCGCCTGCTCGGGCTCTATGATGAAGCGTTTCGCTATTGTGCCGTAGGAACGGGCGAGCCGGCACGTGCCGAAGTTGACAATAACTTGATAGGTCGTTTCTTCATTGCGAAGGCGGAGATACACAACAATCTGAATCGCCCCGATTCCGCACTCCTGGTTCTTGCGCAGGCCGACAGTTGCTTTGACCGGACGAAGAACGACTACTATCATTTGATGGTGCAGATAGACCGGATGTATTATCTTGCCGCCTTTCCCGACTCTGTGAATGTGGCTTTGAGAGGCTTTGCCGCACTTGAAGGTAAAGTTCCCCGTCACCGCCTGCCATATTATGACTATTATTACGGTGCCACTCTTGCCCGCGTCGGTAAATGGTTGGAGGCAATCCCCCTGCTTCGGAAATCTATTGGCGAGTTGAAAGATATATCCGAGCTTCACCCTGCTTCGGAAGCGGCGGAATTGTTAATGGAAGGCTATCGCCACACGAGGCGGGCGGTGGATATGCTTACTGTCTTTCCCGAATATCGGATGATGAGAGATTCGGTGACCCGCGAAGACAAGATACACCAGTTGGCATCGGCAAATATCCGTTTCGAAACACAGAAGAAAGAACAGGAGAATCGTCTGCTGACTGCCGAAGTCCGTCTTCAGGATACCCTGTTGCATGTATATTCCATAGCCGGAGTGTGTGCATTGCTACTCGTCTTTTTTATAGCCGGCTGGATGGTGATGCGCCACCGCAATCTGCGGCTCCGGTGGCAGCTCGAGGCGCAGGAACATGAGCGGGCTGACGAACGGTTGCGTGATCAGGAAAGCAGGCTTCACGAACTGATAGCCGCCCGTCAGGACTTGTACGAACACAACCGCTTATCCGCCAGCTTTCTGATATCCAGGCGCGCCACCGCAACACGTGCGAACTTGACAGCGTGATGGAAAGCCTTCAATCCCACTTGCTCACCCGTAAGGAAGAAGAGGATTTCCGTAACGCCTTTTTGTCCGTCTATCCGTCGGCGCTGCTACATCTTCGTGAAGCCTGTCCGGCGGTGACACGTAGCGAGGAACTGTTTTGTATGTTGGTTCTGCTCAAACAATCCAACGAAGAACTGGCGCGGACGCTCGGTATCAGCGTGGCAAGTGTGTCCAAAACCCGATACCGCATCCGTGTGAAGCTTGGTCTGCCCGAAGGTTCGGACACTGATGCGGAAATCCGTCACATTATGGCAGGGGAAGATTTATAGAATCGGTTCTTCCAGTCATTCAGCAATATTAACCCGGAACTTTCATCATTAAACAAAAAATGTCTATCTTTGTTGTCAATATACACAACCAATACATTAATAATGGGAAGATTTATTAATCCCTTTACCGACTATGGCTTTAAGTTTTTATTCGGCAGAGAGGTAGAAAAGGAGTTATTAATCGACTTCTTGAACGATTTGCTCTCTGGAGAGCACGTAATTACCGACATCCAGTTCCTAAACAACGAACAGCAGCCGGAAGTAAAAACAGAACGGGGGATTATCTACGATATCTACTGTATGACTGACACAGGTGAACGGATAATCGTAGAAATGCAGAATCGTGAGCAACCTTACTTTAAAGATCGTGCTCTCTTCTACCTCTCTCGTGCGATTACGCAACAAGCTAAAAGCGGTCCTTGGGACTTCCGGTTGGATGCTGTATACGGAGTGTTTTTTATGAACTTTGTGATTGACAAGGACATGCCTGCGAAGATAAGGACTGATGTAATCCTTTCCGACCGGGATACAGGACAGCTTTTCAATAACAAGTTTCGGCAGATTTTTATCGAACTGCCTAACTTTGACAAAGAAGAGGATGAGTGTAGTAACGATTTTGAACGGTGGATTTATGTATTAAAGCATATGGATACACTTGATAGAATGCCTTTCAAGGCACGTAAAGCCGTTTTTGAACGACTTGAGAAGATGGCCTCCAAAGCGAATATGACTCCGGAGGAAAGAGCTCAATATGAGAAGGAATGGAAAGTTTATAACGATTATTTCAATACGTTGGACTTTGCCGAACAGAAAGGTATGTTGAGAGGAAAAGAATCGTCCGCCCGTATGATGAAATCCAAAGGTTTGGCTATCGATTTAATTTCAGAATGTACGGGACTCACTGCTGAAGAAATTGAGGCATTGTGAAAAGATAGATAACAAACAGTAAGGGCGGCTCGTTAAAAAACGGGTCGCCCTTACTGTTTGTATGCGCCAAGCCTTTTCCTGACAGCCTCTTCTCTATTTTGTCCATGAATCTGTCCATTCCCATTTTGTCCTTCGTCGGGCTGAAATAATTATTTTGCCTCGGCGAATAAAAGTTTAGCCTATATTGTTTGCTGTTTTTCGGCTTTTCTTTATCTTTGTCACTGCCCTTGTGAGAGAGGGCGTGATTTTTAGATAACGGAAAGCGTTTGAAGAATATCATCTTCGTCAATCAAACTTCGCACCTTTGACTTGTCACCGTGAAGATGAATGCAACAAATGCTCACGTTCCATTGTTTATATGGATGCCTGTTTGCGCCCCCGCTTCCCCCTCCGTCCGGAGAGGGGAGGGGGACGATACACAAGCTTTATATACGCCAATGGCGTGAGTGTTCTGTTGCTTATCTACGGTATGGGCAGTGCGAAGGCCCCGATTGACGGATAAGCATACGGACACTTACGCCTTTCTTGTATATAAATTTTTGTAATCTTATGTTACAGGTATGAGAATGAAAAACAAACAAAACGTAGCGTGGAGTACATTCCGTTACTTCGTACTGGCATTTTTGCTATGTCTATCGGTTGTTCCCTTGCGCGGTCAGCCGGATGCTGCCGTCCTTTCCTCACCTTCGGCAGACAGCCTGATTATTTTCAGCTATCCTTCACGTATCCGGATGTTCAAGACGGAATATGCGGACAACCGACTGTCGTTGCGGAAGTTGAAGAAACGGCTGCGCACCTTTCGTAAACGTCAGGACACCCTCTACGTGCAGAGCTATTCCGGCAGTTGGGACGATGAAAAGTCGAATCTGCGCGCCGCCTACTGGCGTGCCAACAATCTGAAAGGCTATCTTATCGACCACTACGGACTGCGCGAGCGGCATTTCCGGACACTCAACCACCCGTTGGCTCATCCCTTGTGGGGAGAAGTCGTCGTGGTAGGTTGCCGAGGTTTCCAAGATTGCCAAAGCGAGATTCCGCAAAACCGGCAAGAGCCTGCAAGTGCGGCGAGGCG
>OHPX01000826.1_pt1 | contig 13757 bp, 15 predicted proteins | sample 1577801 | NCBI WGS metagenome assembly OHPX01 (sample SAMEA3879584, study PRJEB24766) | human gut metagenome | biome: human-associated habitat; feature: feces | place: USA | collected 1985/1987 | reverse complement strand
CTGCGATCAAGCCCTGGAGGATTCGAAGGGAGCTGGCCGTATAGGACTTACCCGTATTTTCGTTTGCGGGTGCAAAGGTATGCATTTTTATTAAACCTGCAATACTTTGCCCAAACTTTTTTCAACTTTAACAAGAATACGGGGGTTACAAACAATATTATTTATACCTTTGCGCCATTATTCCTAATGAAAGATGACAGAGAACAAAGGTTACTTACAACGATATGCCATGTTATTCGGCACTTACCTGGGAGGATTTTGGATTTTGAAGTTCATTTTATTTCCTTTAGGGTTAACTACACCGTTCCTATTTTTCCTCTTTGCAGGACTAACTCTATGCGTGCCTTTTATGGCTTATTATTATGTACGAATGTACCGTAACCAAGTTTGCGGTGGTGCCATCAGTTTTCTTCACGCGTGGATTTTCACTGTATTTATGTATATGTTTGCCGCATTGCTTACAGCGGTAGCTCATTATGTATATTTCCGTTTTATTGATCAAGGGTTTGTGCTAAACACATACGAAAGCTTACTGAACAGCCTGACCAGTCATACCATACCGGGGATGGACGCCTATGTAGAGCAGTTTAAAGAAATTATAAGTGCGATGCGTTCGCTATCTCCAACAGATATCACCATGCAACTGATGTCTCAGAATGTATTCTACGGATCATTACTTGCTATCCCCACCGCCTTGTTTGTCATGAAGCGCCCACCGGCAGAGCATATAGGCGGAAGATAAAGATGAATCATTAAAATGAGTGATAAAGTAAAAAAGCAGATGTGATTTCAACCCTAATTCATAATTCATAAATCATAAATCACAAGATGGATATTTCAGTTGTCGTTCCTTTATATAATGAAGAAGAATCACTTCCGGAACTGTACGCATGGATTGAACGGGTAATGAAAGCCAATGGTTTTTCATACGAAGTAATTTTCGTAAATGACGGAAGTACCGACCGTTCCTGGCAAATTATCGAAGAACTAAGCCGAAAATCAGATACCGTGCATGGCATCAAGTTCCGCCGTAACTATGGCAAATCGCCGGCATTGTACTGTGGCTTTGAGAAGGCACAGGGAGATGTAGTCATCACCATGGATGCAGATTTGCAGGATAGCCCGGACGAAATACCCGAACTGTACCGCATGATTACGGAAGACGGCTATGATCTGGTATCCGGATGGAAAAAGAAACGCTACGACCCACTTTCAAAAACCATTCCTACAAAAATATTCAATGCAACAGCTCGTAAAGTGTCGGGCATCAAGAACCTGCACGACTTTAACTGTGGATTGAAAGCCTACAAAATGGATGTGGTGAAGAACATCGAAGTGTACGGAGAAATGCACCGCTATATCCCCTACCTCGCCAAAAATGCCGGTTTCAAAAAGATCGGAGAAAAAGTAGTTCAGCACCAGGCACGTAAATTCGGAAAGACAAAGTTCGGCGGTTTAAACCGTTTCTTCAATGGATATCTGGATTTGATTTCACTCTGGTTCTTGTCAGCCTTCGGAGTAAAACCCATGCATTTTTTCGGATTGCTCGGTTCACTGATGTTCATCTTCGGCTTTATTTCAGTGATTATTGTAGGAATCACGAAACTGTATAATATGTATAACGGAATGCCTTACCGCCTGGTTACGGACTCTCCCTACTTCTACTTGTCGCTGACCGCCATGATCATCGGAACTCAACTGTTCCTTGCAGGCTTCCTTGGCGAACTGATTTCGCGTAACGCTCCTGAACGAAATAAATATCAAATAGAAAAAACAATATAGACTATGAAAAAATTAGTAAAACTGATATTGCTTTGTCTGATTGCTTATCCCATCATCAGTATCGTTTCTTCTTGTTCGGAAGAAGAAGATTGCTCCATGAATGCACGTCCGATGATGGAATGTTATCTATATACGGTGGACAGGGAAAGTAAAAGAGTGCTCAACGATACACTCGACTCACTGACTATTACAGCTTTCGATACGGACTCCGTCATTCTTAACAATCAGAAAAGAGTACATTCGCTATCATTGCCTCTGCGCTATACAGCAGATTCTACCGTATTGATATTTCACTATAGCAAAGATCCCAAGATTAAAAAAGACACTATTATTATCTATCAAAAGAATACGCCCTATTTCCTGTCAATGGATTGTGGCTATCAGATGAAACAAAGCATCACAGGCGGAGCGTACAGTCGCTATCTACTTGACTCCATATATATTCAAGAAAAAGAAGTAAGCATTTATGGAACGGAAAATCTTAAGCTCTTTTATCCTCAGCCTTAGTCTGGCATTTTTCTTGCTGACAGGGCTTCCGGTACAGGCACAGAACAGCAACCGGCCTCCCGCTTCCAATCCACCCAAGAAGGAGGAAAAGAAAGAAGCGGATGAGAATGTCTTCCCGCTATACAATGGCGTGACTGTCAGTGTAGACCTGTGGGGAATCGGAAGCAAAGTTCTGGGAGGTGATTTCTTAAGCTCGGAAGTAGCTGTTGACGTCAACCTTAAAAACCGTTTCTTCCCGATAGTGGAACTTGGATATGGCAGCACCGACGCATGGAATGATAACGGAACGAATTACAAAAGTAATGCACCTTATTTCCGTATCGGTATGAACTACAACGCTCTTTATAAGAAGAAATTCGATAATTTCCTGTTTGTCGGTTTACGTTATGCAATGAGTAGTTTCAAGTATGATATAACAACTCTCCCTGTGACTGATCCCATTTTTGACGGAAGTATCGGAAACCCCAATCAAATGGATGGTATCTGGGGAGGAAGCGTACCATTCAACCATAAAGGAATGAAAGGTTCAATGCAATGGTTTGAATTCTGCGTTGGCATACGCGCACATATCTGGAAACAGTTCTACATGGGCTGGGGATTGCGCTTCAAATTCCGTACAAGTTCATCAACCGGAGAATACGGTGATCCGTGGTATGTACCCGGATTCGGCAAATATGGCTCTAACACCATGGGCGTAACCTATACAATCACATATAAACTACCCTATTAAACTATGAACGGATTAGAGATTTGGCTTCTTGCTGTGGGACTCGCGATGGACTGTTTCGCAATTTCCATAGCCAGTGGTATTCTTCTGAAACGTACGCTGTGGCGGCCCATGCTGACCATGGCTTTTTTCTTTGGATTATTCCAAGCTATCATGCCACTCCTCGGATGGATAGGTGCCAGCACGTTCAGCCACCTAATAGAAAGTCTGGATCATTGGATTGCGTTCATCATCCTTGCTTTCCTGGGCGGACGCATGGTCAGAGAGTCTTTCAAAGACGAAGATTGCAAAAAAGAGTATGACCCGAAAAGTCTGAAAGTAGTACTCGCATTAGCCGTTGCAACCAGTATAGATGCACTGGCCATTGGTGTCTCATTTGCATTTCTGGGGATGCGGGATTTCTCGGAAATACTGGCACCCATTTCTATCATCGGTTTCGTATCTTTCGTTATGTCCCTCATCGGATTACTGTTCGGTATCCGTTTTGGTTGCGGCATTGCACGAAAGTTGCGGGCAGAACTCTGGGGAGGTATTATCCTGATTATCATCGGCACAAAAATATTAATAGAACATTTGTTCTTCAGTTAAACTTCGCTTATGGAAAAGAAAGTACAGAGAAATTTCTTATGGATTGCCCTGCTTGTATTGGGAACAATCTGGATACTTGCACGTCATAACCGTACGCAACCTTATTATACAGTCAACGGACTGATATTCGGCACAGTTTATAATATAACTTATCAATATGACGATGATCTGAAAGCTGAAATCGATGAAGAATTGAAGAGATTTGACGGTTTGCTATCTCCCTTCAATGATACGGCCACAATTACACGAATCAACCGGAATGAGGATATTGTACCAGATACCTTCTTTACAAATGTATTCCGTCGTAGTATGGAAATATCCAAAGAAACGAATGGTGCATTCGATATTACGGTTGCTCCACTGGCCAATGCCTGGGGGTTTGGTTTCAAGAAAGGCGCATTTCCTGACTCCGCTATGATAGACAGCCTGCTGGAAATTACAGGATATACGAAAGTAGTTCTGTCAGAAGAAGGCAAAGTAGTGAAACAGGATGAGCGCATGATGCTCTCATGTAGTGCAGTAGCCAAGGGATATGCAGTGGATGTAATAGCACAGTTTCTTGCGAAGAAAGGCATCACGAATTTCATGGTAGATATAGGCGGAGAGATCGTAGCACGGGGAGAAAATCCCAAGAAAGAACTATGGCGCATTGGAATCAATAAGCCGGTTGATGATTCACTGTCCATTAATCAGGAGCTACAAACAGTACTGAATGTAACGGATGTAGGCATTGCAACTTCAGGCAATTATCGCAACTTCTATTACAGAGACGGAAAGAAATATGCACATACCATAGACCCAAGAACAGGATACCCCGTACAACACAATATCTTATCTGCCACTGTAGTAGCCAAAGACTGTATGAGCGCTGATGCTTATGCCACCGCATTCATGGTAATGGGATTGGAAGAAGCGGAACGTTTTGCCAATGCTCATCCGGATATTGATGCGTGCTTCATTTATACGGATGGGAATGGAGAACTTCAAACGTACTATACGAAAGGAATGGAACGGTTTATAACAAAAAAATGATAATTTACCAGCGTAGCGCTGGAGCAAGGTTCTCCTTCGGCGTGCAAGTAATCTTTCAGACACGGATGACACGGATGACGCGGATTCTTTTTTCCTTCGGTGTGATATGCCGGTATGTATAGCGCAGCTTTAAAAATCCGCGTCATCCGTGTCATCCGCGTCTAAAAGATTAAAGTCCGCGTTCGTCCGCCTTATCCGCGTAGTCCGCGTACCCATTCCCTCGCCGCTAAATTATCATTTATAGAATACAAAATACACTGCCAATACCAGGCAAATGAATGCCGCAAAATGATTCCAGTGCAGGCTTTCACCTTTAAAAAGGACAGTAGTAAATACAGTGAAAATAATAAGAGTAATCACCTCCTGAATTATCTTCAACTGTATCAATGAAAAAGGACCGCCATTGCCTATAAACCCAATACGGTTGGCCGGAACCAGGCAGAAATATTCCGCAAGAGCGATGCTCCACGAAAACAAAATGATGGCATAAAGCGGCCAGTTTGTAATAATTTTCATGTCTTGCAACTTCAGATGACCATACCAAGCAAAAGTCATAAAGACATTGGAGACAATTAAAAGCAAAATCGTATAAAGACCTTTCATTTCAGTTATGAATATTTAAGCGATAATTAATTAATCTAAATTACTAACTTTTTTAGGAAGAAGCTCTTCCTGAACATTTGCCATACTTCCCCAAAGACTATAACGAGCTTCCGGATTCATTTCTTCCAGTTGATGCAAAATGTCTTTCATATTGCTTCGATGAGATTGCGCTTCATAAGGGCAATTCTTCACCTGTTTCCGATATCCCCTTATCTGTGCCAGTTCCAGCAAATCAGACTCATGTACCAAACACATCGGACGGATAACCGTCATATCGAACTTCTTCATTACCAAACGAGGAGGCATGGAACTAAACGCGCCCTGAAAAGTGATATTCATCAATAATGTTTCCAGAATATCATCCATGTGATGTCCCAATGCTATTTTATTACAACCTTGTTCCTTGGCAACAGTAAACAACGCTTTACGCCGATTCCATGAACAAAGAAAACAAGGTGACTTACGCGTATCCGTACTTGCATCGAACTCCGTCTCATACAGTACGAAAGGGATATTCCACGACTCAACATACTCACGCAGATATGCTAAATCACTCTGATAAGGTATATTCTTCATAACCACATGAACGGCAACCACGGAGAATCTGGGCTTAAAGACACGGGCGCGCTTTGCCAACAATTCCACCAACGCCAAAGAGTCTTTGCCACCGGAAAGCCCGATGAGGATTTTATCCCCATCCTCTATCAGCCCATATTCTACCAGTCCCTTACTAAACCGCTTTTCTATGCGGCGGATGGTCTTCTCTTCTTCAGTAAATTGCGCCATAATAATTCAAAGCTACGAGTTACAAGCTAAGAGCTACAAGTCCCATGCGGACGTTACGCAACTACTTGTAGCTCGTAGCTCATGTAGCTTATAGCTCTTTTACTCTTTGTCCTGCAAAAGTAAGAGAAAAGAATGATTTAAAGAAGAATTAACATAATAGAATAACGGAAAGCAGCATTATTCCCGATTAATTTGTATTTTTGAACATTCGAATTTGTAAGTTGGATAACTAGCATGAAAAAGAGATATATTTTACTCCTTCTATTTAGTCTCGTATTAGTCGGTGCATCGGCACAGACGTTGGAACAAGCTAAAGCTTTTTACAACAAGGGGCAGTACGAGAAAGCCAAACCCGTTTTCAAAAAATTCGTCAGGACACAACCGGCAAACGGAAATTATAATTTATGGTACGGTGTATGCTGCTTGGAAACAGGAGAACCTGACGTAGCCCTGAAATACCTGGAAACAGCCGTTAAGAAACGTATCCCCAGCGGACAACTGTATCTGGCACGAAATTATAACGACCTGTATCGTTTTGAAGATGCCATCAAGTGTTACGAAGAGTATATCAGTGATCTTTCCAAACGAAAAAGGTCTACCGCAGAAGCTGAAAAACTTCTGGAAAAGAGCAAGACCAATCTCCGCATGCTGAAAGGTATTGAAGAAGTGTGCATTATCGATAGTATCGTAGTGGATAAAGACCGCTTTTTGGAAGCTTATAAAATCAGTCCAGAATCCGGTAAATTATTCACGTACAACGATTTCTTCCAGAATAAAGAAGAAGTAGAAGCTACTGTATACGAAACTGAACTCGGTAATAAGATTTATTACGGTGAACGCCAGCCTGATGGCAAACTCAGCATCCTTGCCCGCAACAAGATGCAAGGCGAATGGAGTAAAGGCAGCCTATTGCCCGGTAGCATCAACGACTCCATCAACGCCAATTATCCGTACGTATTAACGGATGGTGCAACTATCTACTATGCCGCTGACGGTGAGAATTCAATAGGTGGATATGACATATTTGTTACCCGCTACAATACGAATACCAATACTTATCTGACTCCGGAGAATGTGGGCATGCCATTCAATTCTCCTTATAACGACTATATGTTTGCCATCGACGAGTTTAACAACCTCGGATGGTTTGCTTCCGATCGCTACCAACCGGAAGGGAAAGTATGTATTTACGTATTTATTCCCAACTCTTCCAAACGGGTGTATAACTACGAAGCTATGGACAAGAAAAAAGTTGTCCGACTTGCTCAAATTCACTCCCTGAAAGATACATGGGTAGATCAAAATACAGTATCTGATGCCAAACGCCGCCTGCAAGCCGCTATCAGTGAAAAGCCACAAGCCGAACGGAGCTATGACTTTGAATTTGTAATTGATGACCACACTACGTATTATCAATGGAGTGATTTCAAATCTCCTCAGGCCAAGAGCTTATTCAGCAAATACCGCCAATTGGAGAAAAGCTTCAGACAGCAGCAAAACAAATTGGAAGAGCAACGTTCCTTGTACTCCCGTGCCAAGGAAAGCGATAAAGCCAAACTGGCTCCCGCCATACTCGACCTGGAAAAACAGATACAACGATTATCAGGTGAATTGGAGAAGGCCGCCATTGAAGTGCGTAATACAGAAAAACAATCCTTTAAATAGAAAACTATGGACATACTTATCATCATTGTACTCATTGTTGCGGCGGTTATCCTATTCTTGGTAGAACTGTTCGTCATCCCGGGCATCAGCATAGCCGGAATTCTGGCCGGAGCTTGCATGATCTATGCCAACTACTATGCCTTTGCCTATCTGGGTACAACGGCTGGTTTCATCACGCTCGGTGTATCGGCAATAGCCTGCATAGGCTCATTGATACTCTTCATGCGCTCCAAGACCTTGGATAAAGTGGCGTTGAAAAAGAATATCACATCGAAGGTGGACCGTACGGCCGCGGATCAAGTAAAAGTAGGCGATACGGGTGTGGCCATTACACGCCTGGCACTGATCGGCAATGCCGAAATAGACGGCAACATCGTGGAAGTGAAATCCATGGACGGATTTCTGAATGAAAAAACCCCTATCATTGTAAACCGTATTGCGGACGGCGTTATCATGGTAGAAAAGAAAAAAGACTAATATTCACACTTAATATCTTATAAATCATGAACGTAGACACTATGTACCTAACTGCCTTTCTTGTGATAGGAGGCATTATCTTCATCGTACTGTTCTTCCACTATGTTCCTTTCTTCCTATGGTTGTCCGCCAAAGTTTCGGGAGTCAGGATTTCATTGGTGCAATTGTTTTTAATGCGTATCCGTAACGTACCTCCCTACATCATTGTACCGGGTATGATTGAAGCACACAAAGCCGGATTGAGCAACATTACCCGCGACGAGCTGGAAGCTCACTACCTGGCCGGTGGACACGTAAAAGAGTGGTGCACGCCTTGGTATCCGCCTCTAAAGCTAATATTGAATTATCCTTCCAGATGGCTACCGCAATCGACCTTGCCGGACGTGATGTGTTCGAAGCCGTTCAGATGTCGGTAAACCCGAAGGTGATCGATACTCCTCCGGTGACCGCCGTAGCAAAAGATGGTATCCAGTTGATAGCCAAAGCCCGTGTAACGGTACGCGCCAATATCCGCCAGTTGGTGGGTGGTGCCGGTGAAGACACTATCCTGGCCCGTGTAGGCGAAGGTATCGTATCTTCCATCGGTTCGTCCGAAAACCACAAGTCAGTATTGGAAAACCCAGATTCAATCTCCAAACTTGTGCTCCGTAAAGGTCTGGATGCCGGTACGGCTTTCGAAATCCTGTCCATTGATATCGCTGATATCGATATAGGTAAGAACATCGGTGCGGCTTTGCAGATAGACCAGGCAAATGCCGACAAGAATATCGCCCAGGCCAAAGCTGAGGAACGCCGTGCAATGGCCGTGGCCAGCGAACAGGAAATGAAGGCGAAAGCTCAGGAAGCACGCGCCAAGGTGATCGAGGCGGAAGCCGAAGTACCTAAGGCCATGGCAGAAGCATTCCGTAACGGCAACCTGGGCATCATGGATTATTATCGGATGAAGAACATCGAAGCTGATACTTCCATGCGCGAAACCATAGCCAAACCATCGGGAAACAACTCAAACCAGCCGTTGAGTAAATAACCGGTAGAATATTATTGCCCCAGAAAAACGTCGGAACCGGTGAACAGTAATCCCGTTCCGGCGTTTTCTATTTATAAACGTATCAACCAAAAAATCCAGAATATGAAAAAGTATTTTGCATCTTCCGAACTTATTATCAATGATGACGGTTCAGTTTTTCATCTGCACGTAAAGCCTGAGTGGCTGGCAGACAAAGTAATCCTGGTGGGCGACCCGGGCAGAGTGGCACTGGTAGGCTCACACCTCGAGAATAAAGAATGTGAAGTGGAAAGCCGCGAGTTCAAAACCATTACAGGTACTTACAAGGGCAAACGCATCACGGTGGTTTCTACGGGTATTGGTTGCGACAACATCGATATTGTGATGAACGAACTGGACGCCTTGGCCAACATCGACTTCAACACACGTGAAGAAAAGCCCCAACTTCGCCAGTTAGAACTGGTACGCATCGGTACTTGTGGCGGTTTGCAACCGAATACGCCCGTAGGTACATTTATTTGCTCGCAAAAGTCCATTGGTTTCGATGGCCTGCTGAACTTCTATTCAGGGCGCAATGAAGTGTGCGACCTGCCATTCGAACGTGCATTCCTGAACCACATGGGATGGTCAGGGAATATGTGCGCACCTGCTCCGTACGTGATCGACGCCAATGCCGAACTGATAGAGCGCATTGCCGGAGACGATATGGTACGCGGTGTAACGATTGCCGCCGGTGGTTTCTTTGGCCCGCAAGGACGCGAACTACGCATTCCGCTGGCCGACCCGAAGCAGAATGAAAAAATCGAGAACTTTGAATACAATGGCTATCGCATTACGAACTTCGAGATGGAAAGCTCCGCACTGGCCGGTTTGAGTCGCCTGATGGGACATAAGGCGACCACGGTATGCATGGTCATAGCCAACCGGTTGATTAAAGAAGCCAATACGGGCTACAAGAATACGATTGACACTTTGATAAAAACCGTACTGGACAGAATCTAAGAAACACCCACTCAAATATACTTGATGATTGTTTCCTTCAATCTTTCGTAAGTATATGGTTTGGCAATAATATCATTGCATCCGGCGGCTAATGCTTGTTGTTGTTCTATCAAGAAAGCATTGGCCGTCACCGCAACGATAGGCAGATCGATGTCCACGGTACGTATCTTTTCCGTAGCCTGAATACCGTTCATCACCGGCATGCGGATGTCCATCAATATCAGGTCGGGACGCTCGCGCAAGAAACTATTTACGGCCTCTTCGCCATTGGTAACCCACGAAATGGTGTAGTCCTTCTTCAGCAAAATGTTTATCTGCATAAAGTTAGACTCCGTATCTTCGGCTATCAGAATTTTCTTCCTGCCGTCTGATCTTCGCTCTACGTGGGCATTGATTTCAACAGGTTCACCATCCGCTCCCAACACAAACTGGCGGTAAGGAAGGGTCATCACGAAAGTGCTCCCCACTCCTACTTCGGACTCTACGGAAATCTTTCCTCCCAATCTCTCCACGATGCTCTGGCAGATGGGAAGCCCCAGACCCGTGCCCTGAACAAAATCGTTCAGCTTTTCAAAACGGTTGAAAATCAAGGGCAATTTCTCCTTCGCAATACCACAACCGGTATCCGTTACATAAACCTTCAACCATTCTCCGCAGACCTCCAGCCCCAGGGTGATGGCCCCTTCATGGGTATTCTTAATGGCATTGGAGAGGAAGTTGAACAGCACTTGCGTAATCCTGTTCCGGTCCACCATAATCCAGATTTCCTCATCGGGACGCATCACATTCAGTCGGATGCCCGTTTTCATTTTCAGGCGATGCACTTTCTCCACTTCGTCAATCAGTCCGGTCATTTCGACCAACTGGAAGTTCATTTCCGATTTCCCCGACTCGATGCGGGAAAGGTCCAGAATGTCATTTATGAGTTGCAACAACAGGTTGCTATTCTTCTGGATGATGTTCAGGTATTCGGCTTTCTCCACTTCATCTTCCGTCAAAGCTATGATTTCAGAGAATCCCACGATAGCATTCAAAGGAGTGCGGATCTCGTGGCTCATATTGGCCAGGAACACCGATTTCATGCGGTCGGCCTCTTCTGCCCGTTGCTTCGCCTCGATGAGTTCATTGGAGCGTTGCACCCTGTCACCGATATCGTGTATCAATGCCATCACTTTATTATCTTCGAACGGCGCGATGCGTGCCTGGAAATAATGCCTTTCGCAATTATCCACATCCAGGGGATACTCTATCTCCTTCAACTCCCCGTCTTCGAGGCATTGACGTATATTTCGTAGAAACAGGTCGCTGACTTCGGGAGAATAGATGGTGCGCCCGTCCGCTCCCCGTAGCTGTTCAACGGGATGGAGCAAAATGGTGTCAGAAGACATTAACACGTCGGTGAGGAAGAAATTTTCATCAAAGATGAAGATGAATTCAGGCAATGCCTGTATTATCTTCCGGTTTCGCTCTTCCACGCGCGATATGCGTGTTTCGCGTTCGCACTGCCCGGTGACGTTCACGGTATAGCATAAGAGGCTTTCCGGATTTCCACTTTTATCTTTCTCTACAGATAAGAGGTGGTCCTCCAACCAGACTATTTCGCCATGCGCGCCTACGCAACGCACCCGTAAGACATTGGACTCATCAAAGCCATCCAATTTCTTTTGAAAGCCTTCCAACGACACCAAATGCTTATCATCGGGATGCACAAAGCTACAGAACTCTTCCAAATTCTGATAACGGATGCCGACTTTATCCAAGCCTAAACTTTCGAAATATTCCTGAGTGAAAGTGCACTCCAGGGTATTGATATTTATCTCCCAGAGAGCAATTTGATGGGCAGCCAGAACGGAGTTGACCTTCAATAATTTCTCTTTCAGTAGTTCCGTGTTCTCGTCTTTCTCGGTAGTATGAGAAGCGGAATCATGCATTTTTATTTTGTCTTGCGCCATAATAACAAAGTGTATCATGTAAAGGCTACGAAAATTGAGCAAATGTAATAAAAAAGAGTAAGTAATATACAATCGCGTTCTTTTTTTTACCCCAAAAGGCTATCTTTGCAACTCAAATAACAATTTTTATGATGAATCAGGATACCATCTGTGCCATTGCCACGGCCCAAGGAGGAGCAATCGGAAGCATTCGCGTCTCAGGAGCGGACGCCATTCGTATCACCAGCCACATTTTCACCCCGGCAAAATCCGGTAAAACGCTGGCGGATTGCAAACCTTATACACTGACTTTCGGGAAGATACACGATGGAGAAGAAATCATCGACGAGGTTCTTGTCAGCCTGTTTCGCGCCCCGCACTCTTACACGGGCGAAGATAGTACGGAGATCACCTGCCACGGTTCGAGCTATATCTTGCAACAGGTTTTGCAATTGCTCATTAAGCACGGTTGCCGCCTGGCGGGACCGGGGGAATACACGCAACGCGCCTTTCTCAATGGTAAGATGGATTTGAGCCAGGCCGAAGCCGTGGCGGACCTGATTGCTTCTTCATCTGCCGCCACCCACCGCCTTGCCATGAGCCAGATGCGTGGCGGATTCAGCAAGGAGCTTACGGAGCTACGCAACCAGTTGCTACACTTCACTTCACTGATTGAGCTGGAACTGGATTTCAGCGACCATGAAGAGTTGGAGTTTGCGGACAGAACGGAGCTTTGCCGATTGGCAGATCATATCGAGGGGGTCATTTCCCGACTGGTACATTCGTTCAGTGTAGGAAATGCGATCAAAAACGGCGTACCGGTAGCCATCATCGGCGAAACGAATGCCGGGAAATCAACGCTTCTCAATGTATTGCTGAACGAGGACAAGGCTATCGTGAGCAACATTCACGGCACTACGCGCGACGTGATTGAAGATACGACCAATATCGGCGGTATTACTTTCCGTTTCATTGACACGGCAGGTATCCGCGAAACCAATGATACGATTGAGAGTCTGGGCATAGAGCGCACGTTCCAAAAACTGGAACAAGCGGAGATCGTGCTTTGGATGATTGATGCAACGGACGCAACGTCGCAAATGAATCAGCTATCGGGGCAGATACTTCCGCGTCTGGAAAGAAAGCATTTGATATTGGTATTCAACAAAGCGGATTTGATTGAGGAAAAGCAGAAAGAAGAACTATCTGCTTTATTAAAGGACTTTCCTAAAGAATACACGAAGTCTATCTTCATATCGGCAAAAGAACGTAAACAGACCGACGAGTTACAAAAGATGCTTATTAACGCAGCACATCTGCCTACGGTAACACAGAATGATATTATTGTGACAAACGTAAGGCATTATGAAGCTTTAAGTAAAGCTTTAGATGCTATTCATCGAGTGCAGAATGGGCTTGACACGCATATATCCGGAGATTTTCTTTCGCAGGATATACGGGAGTGTATTTTCTTCATTTCGGATATTGCAGGGGAAGTGACGAATGATATGGTACTCCAGAATATTTTTCAGCATTTTTGCGTCGGCAAATAGGTAGTGATTACCAACGATTAGCATATATCATCAATGATTATTAAGGCGTTCATTTTGAGCGCCTTTCTTTTTAGCCTTATAAGCGATGGTTATCGTTT
>OHPX01000816.1_pt1 | contig 13867 bp, 10 predicted proteins | sample 1577801 | NCBI WGS metagenome assembly OHPX01 (sample SAMEA3879584, study PRJEB24766) | human gut metagenome | biome: human-associated habitat; feature: feces | place: USA | collected 1985/1987 | reverse complement strand
CCAAGTCCTCCGCCAGTATCTTCACAGCAGTTCTAGCTTTCGCCTTTGCTTTCAGCCAATCCTGTCCACCCAGTTTATTCAGTCTGGGTGCAGCACCGCCGGAACCGATATATTTCTGAATCATATCCATCTGGCTGACAGGCACAAAGAGGTTGCCTCCATCCCGATAGGAAATTTTCATATAATCCTTCTGAACACCTTCCACGGAGATTTTCTCCAATCCTCGGAACACGCCGATACCGTGGTTATCGTGAACCACATAATCCCCAATGTGCAGGTCGGAAAAACTCTGGATGGCAACGCCGTTTTTCTTCTTTTTCTTCTTCCGTTTTTCTCCGCTCTTGCCGAAAATCTCGCTGTCGGAAAAAACAGCCAGACGGATATAGTCATACTGGAAGCCTTTGGACAGGGAACCTTTGGACACCCACACACTGCCGGGCACCATTTCTTTTTCCAAATCGTCCACATAAACGGCAGGCACATCCATTTCCGTCAATTCCGTTGCCATTCTCTGGGCGCGGGTACCTGTCCCTGCCAGCACCAGAATCCGGTAATTCTGTTTTTTCAGATACTGCAATTCCTCACAGAACAGGTCTGCCCGTTTCTGGAAAGAAGGAATGGAGCGTACCGCAAAATCCGCCTGTGCTTTTGGCTGGAAGTGGGGTGTCCGCTGGGAAATCCCTGCCAAAAGGATGCGATCAAAGTCCTCTGCCTGCCGCAGAATATCCAGATAATCGAAAAGGAGTTTGCTCTGGGCAGGAAGCAAAAAGCCCTGGGCAATTCTGCCTTTCATGCTTTCCTCATATTCCTGCCGCAGGGTGTCCATGTGTTCTGCCAATCTCTGAGGTTCATCAAAACAAAGGATGGTGTCCTCTGGTAAATAGGACAGCAGACTTACCGTATCATCATAGAAATAGTTGATGAAACTGCCCACAGAAGCAAAACTGAGTTCCGAACGGAGCAGGTCAATATTTTCGCCAATATGCTCCTTCATTCGTTCCACACCGTCCTCCACGGTGCTTTTTTCCATTTTCTTCAGTGCTTTTTTGTAATCGGCTTCCATTTTGTCCGCCGCTGCTTTTGCTGTTTCTTCGTCGTAGACCAGTTCCCGCATGGGGAAAATGGTCACAGTGTTCAATTTATCCACAGAACGCTGGCTCTGGGCATCCATGGTACGGATGCTGTCGATTTCATCATCCCAAAACTCAATACGCACTGCATCATCTGCCGTCAGAGGGTATACGTCCAAAATCCCCCCACGAACAGCAAACTGCCCCGGGCTTTCCACCAGCTCCGCCCGTTCATACCCCATGAATACCAGCTGTTTTGTCAAGTCAGATAATTCCCGCACTTCCCCCACATGCAAAGTCAGGAGGAACGAAGCGAATACGTCTTTTTTGGGGTATCTGTCCAGAAGGGCTTCCACTGATGCCACAATGAGGGGGCATTTCCCCTCCAGCAATTTTTCCACCACCAGAAAACGCTGGCGGTTCATTTCCATGCTATGGACATCGGCGCTATAAAAGAGAATGTCCTTGGCAGGATAATACATGCCTGTCTTTGTAAAGAACTGCATATCCTCCAGAATCTCTTTTGCTCGCACTTCGCTGTGAGTCAGAATCACCATGGGACGCTGCAAATGTTCCTGTACGCCATAAAGCAGATGATTTTTTTCCACGTCAATGACCCCTGTTGCAAACACAGGGGTATGTCCTTTGCGGATTTCATCCAGTAATGATTGATAGCTTTCCAGCTCCAACAGGGGCTCTGTCAGGCTTTTCATGCTTCCACCTCTTTTTTGGTTTCCTCAGGCTTTTCCTGAGGTTCTTTTTTGAGCTTAGGCGCTTTGGGACGCTGGTTCATGCGGTTCATGGCATCTGCCATACCACGGGAAAGAATCAGTTCCACTGCTTCCACTGCCTTATCCATACCGCTTTCCATAAGGGGCATAGCGTCTTTGTCGAATTTTGCCAGCACATAATCCGCCAGATCCCAGCCGTTAGGTTTTTCGCCGATACCTACTTTGATGCGATAAAATACGTCTGTACCCATCTGCTGAATGATGTTGCGGATGCCGTTATGTCCGCCGTGGCTGCCTTTTTCTCTCAGACGAATCTGTCCAGCAGGCATAGAAGTATCGTCGTAAATCACCACAAAACGATCCTGAGGGATTTTATAGAAATTGACGATTTCCCGGATGCTTTCACCGCTGAGGTTCATAAAGGTCTGGGGTTTCACCAGCAGCACCCGCTTTCCATTGATGGTGCCATCCCCAATGAGCGCCTTCTGTTTAAACTTGGTCACATCAATATGATATTTCTCCGCCAGTCGGTCAATGACACAAAAACCAACATTATGTTTTGTTTCTGCGTATTCCCGTCCGGGATTGCCCAGACCTGCGATGACGAAAAATTCCTGTCCCTTATCCTGATTTTTAAAACGGTCAAAAAGTCCCATAGTTCCTCTCCTCTTATTTCTTTTCCACACGACACAAAGCCCTAATTTCAACGCATATGGGGGTGAGATTAGAGCTGTGCTTACTGATTTATAACTGCGGAAAGTATACCATACTTTTGGCTTGCCGTCAAAAGGCTAAGGAGAAAAAATGCCGCTCTTTTCCACAAAAAACGCAAAAAACGGGTAAGACCCATTTGGATCTTACCCGTATATCTTCCTTTGACACGAAGGAAGTATTTTAGTCGGAATTATTTTACTTCGTTTACCAGTTCTTCGCCAGCCAGGAAAGCTTTTGCGTTGTCCAGAGTAACTTTAGCCATCTGTTCCAGAGCTTCTTCTGTCAGGAATGCCTGGTGACCGGAAATCAGGATGTTTTCGTTAGCCAGCAGTCTTGCCAGTGTAGGATCGTGTTTTTCCAGGTTGCTTCTGTCTTCGAAGAAGTATTCATGTTCAACTTCGCAAACGTCCATACCTACGCCGCGAACTTTGCCGGATTCTACTGCATCAGCCAGAGCTTCGGAGTCAACCAGACCGCCACGAGCTACGTTGATGAAGATTACGCCGTCTTTCATCTTAGCGAAAGCGTCTTTGTCAACCATATGTCTTGTAGCAGGCATCAGAGGGCAATGGATGGAAATAACATCGGAACGAGCGTACAGTTCATCCAAGCTTACATATTCCAGACCCAGGTTAGGGTTGGGGAATGCATCATAAGCGATGATGTTCATGCCGAAACCTTTCAGGATGTCGATCATGCACTGACCGATTTTACCTGTACCGATGATACCAGCTGTTTTGCCGTACAGAGCGATACCTGTCAGGCCAGCGATATCGAAGTTGAATTTTGTTGTTCTCTGATAGGACAGGTGGCATTTTCTGTTGATAGCCATCAGCAGAGCTGCGCCCTGTTCTGCTACGGACTGAGGAGAGTAAGCGGGTACTCTCAGAACGGGCAGACCGCATTCTTTCGCAACTGCCAGATCAACGCTGTCGAAACCTGCGCAACGCAGCAGCAGAACTTTGATACCCAGATCTTTCAGTTCACGGATAACTTCTGCGGGAACTTCGTCGTTAACGAAAGAGCATGTAGCGTCATGACCAGCTGCCAGATGAGCAGTAGCGGGTGTCAGTCTTTCGTTGAAGAATGTGATTTCATAACCGTATTTTTCAGCCATGGGACCGAAAGAATCTTTCCAGTAGGATTTTGTGTCAAAAAATGCGATTTTCATTTCTAAATTCCTCCTAAAATTTTGATGTAATAGTAGAAAATGGATAGCAAACAGGATGTATGAATCCGTTAGGATATCAATATTTGCCACACCTGTTTGTCTTGTTTTTAACAATATAATCTATTTTACTTATTTTGTCAACCGACTTTCCGAAAAATTGTAAGTTTTGCCAGTGCCTTTTTCTTTGTGTATACAAAAAAACATATAGTTTCCATCAGAGCCTTTTTCCGTTTTTTGGACATAATTCCCCTCTTATTTCTTCGGCTCAAAAAGACCTGCTTTTTTGTGAAAAAGCAGAAGTTTTTCCAGATTTTTCTACCACTTTTTCCAATAGTTGGTTTTTAGAAAAATATTTCGATTCTGTCGTTTTTTATAAAAAAACCACCTTTGCGGTATAACCGCAAAAGTGGTTTTGTAAGCTGATTTTACAGATTTTGACAAAAAACTGTTTTTTAGTCGAACAGCTGAGAAATGGAAACGCCTTCGTGGATGCATTTGATAGCGTTTGCAAACAGATCGTCAACAGATACGGATGTGATCTTGTCGATCTTCTTGTCTTCAGGCAGTTCGATGGTATCCAGAACCAGCAGTTCTGTGATAGCGGAATCCTGAATTCTCTGGATAGCAGGGCCGCTCAGTACAGCATGTGTACAGCAAGCGTCTACTTCCACAGCGCCTCTTTCTTTCAGAGCGTTTGCTGCGTTTGTGATAGTACCAGCTGTGTCGATCATGTCGTCAACCAGAATAACTTTTTTGCCTTTGACATCACCGATGATGTTCATGATTTCGCTGACATTTGCTTTAGGTCTGCGTTTGTCGATGATTGCCAGAGGAATGTTCAGTCTTTCTGCGAATGTTCTTGTTCTGGTAACGCTGCCCAGGTCGGGAGAAACTGCAACAAAGTTTTTCAGATCTTCGCCGTATTTCTTTTCATAGAAACCAGTCAGCAGAGGGCTGCCTACCAGGTTGTCTACGGGAATATCGAAGAAGCCCTGAATCTGTGCACAGTGCAGGTCCATTGTCAGCACACGGTTTGCGCCAGCGCTTGTCAGGATGTTTGCAACCAGTTTTGCACTGATGGGATCTCTTGCTCTTGCTTTTCTATCCTGTCTAGCGTAGCCGTAATAAGGCATAACAGCTGTGATTCTGCCTGCGGATGCACGTTTCATAGCATCGATCATGATCAGCAGTTCCATCAGGTTGTCGTTTACAGGATAAGAAGTGGACTGGATGATGAATACGTCAGCGCCACGGATGGTTTCGTTGATTTTAACGGAAATTTCGCCGTCGCTGAATTTTTCCACTTCTGCATCGCCCAACTTCAGACCCAGCTTCTTAGCGATGGATTCTGCCAGATCACGGTTGGAATTACAGGCAAATACTTTGATATTACTGCCGGTTGAATAAATCATGTTTGGTATCCCCCTACTTTTACTCTTGAACGTTTTTCTCGCCTTTGCAATAGCATACGTCGCTATATTATAATGTTACACCTATCTTCTGCCAATTTCAACACAAATCGACAGATTTTATGATTTCTTTTGCACCCGTTTTGCCTTCCATCCCTTGATGATGGTCTGTCTTGCTCTGGCAACTGCCAGGACGTCTTCAGGCACATCTCTGGTGATGGTGGAGCCAGCAGCAATGTAAGAATCTTTTTCGATGGTAACAGGTGCCACCAGGTTTACATTGCAGCCAACGAATACATGGTCGTGGATGGTAGTTCTGTGTTTCTTTTCCCCATCGTAGTTAACCATGATGCTGCCGCAGCCGAAGTTGATCTTTTCGCCTGCATCTGTATCGCCCACATAGGACAGGTGCGGAATCTTGGTGCCATTGCCGATATTGGAATTTTTCACTTCTACGAAGTCGCCCACTTTTACATTGTCGCCAATGTGGCAGTTGGGACGGATATATGCAAACGGCCCAACTGTGGTGCCACTGCCGATGGAAGATTCCAGGCCTGTGGAAGTCTGGAATTTCACGCCATCTGCCAGTTCCATGTCAGTCAGACGGGAATTAGGCCCGATTTCACAGTCTTCGCCAATGATGGTTTTGCCTTCGATGACACATCCGGGCAGAATCACAGTATCTCTGCCAATCTGCACATCGCTGCCGATATATGTCTGTTCAGGATCAACGATGGTAACACCGTTTTCCATATGTTTGCGGTTGATGCGGCGTTTCAGGATAGCAGCCGCTTCTGCCAGCTGCACACGGGAGTTTACGCCGAAAAATTCGCTTTCGTCTGCTGCTGTGTATGCGCCAACGTTTTTGCCGTCGCCCAGCAGGATTTCCAGACAGTCAGGCAGATAATATTCTCCCTGGGCGTTGTTGTTGTTCAGTCTGCCCAAAGCGTTTTTCAGATCTGCGCCGCGGAATACATAAATACCTGTATTGATTTCTTTGACTGCCCGTTCCGCTTCGGAAGCGTCCTTGTGTTCCACGCTCTTTACAAAATTGCCTGCTTCATCACGGATGATACGGCCATAGCCTGTGGGATCGTCTACCATAGCAGATACAACAGTTACAGCGTTTTCTTTTGCGCGATGCTCCGCAATAACGCCTTTCAGTGTTTCCCCTGTAATCAGCGGTGTATCCCCGTACAGGATCAGCATATCCTTATCGTCTTCGATGAAATCGCCAGCCATTTTTACCGCATGGCCAGTGCCTTTGCGTTCTGTCTGAAGGGCAAAAGACACATCTTCCCGCTGGATGGCTGCCTGCACCTGTTCTGCCAGGTGACCAACCACAACGCATACGGCTTCCGCGCCGCTGTCTTTTGCTGTGTCAATGACATACTCCACCATGGATTTGTTCATGATTTCATGGAGTACTTTTGGTTTCTTGGATTTCATACGGGTACCTTCGCCCGCTGCCAAAATGATTGCTTTCAGATTTTCCATAATCTTCTCCTCTCGCAACATGCCCCATTTTCGCATCTTATAAATTCCCATTGAAAAAGGGGGTACTCCCCCTTTTTATTACTATTCATTATTTTCTCATTTTTCGCCACAAAAAGCAATATACCTTTTTCACAAAAAAACGTATACAAAATACATTTGTATTTCCGTGAAGGGTCACTTTGTGGTTTTTCCGAAAAAAACGGCAGCCGCCCTCATCCTGTGCCGGAATTTTTTCCGCGCACTTCTGAAAGCGACCGCCTTTTTTATTTTATGTCAGGATCAAAGTTTCGTTCCTTTTTTCAGAATGATGGGTTCTTCAGAAGATTTGCCAATGACTTGCTGGCCTTCGGAAATGGAAACTTCTTTATCCAAGATGGCATTTTCCACCACGCAGTTTTTGCCGATGCGAACGCCTTCCATCAAAATGGAATTGCGTACCACTGCCCCTTCGTCAATATAAACCTTACGGAATACCACACAGTGTTCCACGGTACCATTGAAAATAGCGCCGCTGCCTACGATACTGTCGGTAACGTCTGCCCCTGCGTTATATTTTGCGGGAGGTTCATCCTTAGGTTTTGTTTCAATATAAGGATACTGATTTACGAAAACATCACGCACTTCTTTTTTCAGGAAGTCCATGTTGGTTTCAAAGTAACCATGGATGCCTGTACCGATGCTGCTCCAGTAACCTTTGAATTCATAACCAAAGATGTTGAGTTTCTTGCTGTAAGGAATGATGATGTCTTTTACCAGACCGTAGCCGCCCTGAGGCACTACTTCCTGAAGCAGAGAAATCAGCAGTTTTCTGGAGATAACATAGATCCCCAGAGATGCGGATGTGGTCTGTGCCTGTTCGGGTTTTTCTTCAAAGCCCAGCAGACGTTTGTTTTCATCCATCTGCATGATGCCGAAATGGGTCAGGTCTTTGCCTTCCATGTTCTGGTAAACCACTGTAATGTCCGCGCCTTTATCAATATGATACTGCAGAACATCACGATAATCCATTTTATATACAGAATCGCCGGAAGCGATGATGACATATTCTTCATTGCTACGGTGCAGATATGTCATATTCTGATAAATGGAGTCCGCTGTGCCGCGGAACCAGTCATTGCCTGTGCTGCTGGTATAGGGTGTAAATACGAACAAGCCCCCCTGTTTTCTGCCGAAATCCCACCATTTGGAAGATGTCAGGTGGTCACGGAGAGAACGGGAGTTGTACTGTGTCAGTACGGCTACTTTCCCGATACCGCTGTTAGACATGTTGCTCAGTGTAAAGTCGATGGCACGATAGCAGCTGCCGATGGGCAGAGCCGCAGAAGCACGCTGTTCTGTCAGTACGCCCAGACGGCCGTCGTTGTTACCGCCTGCCAGAATAATCCCAATTGCTTTCATTTAGATCCCCTCCCGAATAACAGATTTGCCGCTTTCCAGGGCACCGCCGGGATAGTCCTCCGCTGCGGTTTTGCCGTAAAGCACGCAGTTTTTCCCAATCACAACACCTTCCGGTACGCTGGTGTTTGCGCCCAGAACAGTGATACCTGTGTTGTAGATATTGGGTTTTATTTCGTTTGGGATGTTTTCGCCCATACCCATCTGTACGTTCTTCGCAACCTTGCAGTTTTCGTCAATGATGCAGCGGTCGATGACACAGCCTTCTTCAATGACTGTGCCGCCCATGATAATGGAATCTTTTACCACAGCGCCGGCTTTGACAACTACTTCAGGCCCCAGAACGGAATGGTTTACTTCACCGTAAATTTCACTGCCGTCAGAAATCAGAGATTCTTTTACCTTTGCGCCGGGAGCCGTATACTGAGGCGGCTGGTGGTCGCTGTTGGTATAGATCTTCCAGAAATCTTCATACAGATTGAATTCAGGCAGTGCTTTGATCAGTTCCATATTGGATTCCCAATAAGATTCGATGGTGCCTACATCCTTCCAGTATCCACGGAAGCGATAAGCGTAGAGGGTCTGGCCTTCTTCCAGCATTTTAGGAATGATGTGTTTCCCGAAATCGCTGTCGGCATGGATGGCATTGTCCTCAATGAGCGCTTCACGCAGTCTGCTCCATGTGAAGATATAAATCCCCATGGATGCCAGATTGCTCTTTGGATTTTTGGGTTTTTCTTCGAATTCATAGATCTTGTCGTCTTCTTCTGTGTTCATGATACCAAAGCGGCTCGCTTCTTCCATGGGCACTTCCAGAACGGCAATGGTTGCTGCCGCGCCTTTTTCCTTATGGAAGCGCAGCATCTGGGAATAGTCCATTTTATAGATGTGGTCCCCAGAAAGGATGAGTACATATTCCGGATTGTTGCTGTCGATGAAATCAATATTCTGATAGATAGCATTGGCAGTCCCCATGAACCATTCCCCGGAATCTCCACCTTTGACATGAGGCGCCAGAATGGTTACACCGCCGTTTTTCTTGTCCAGATCCCAGGGAATACCGATACCGATGTGCTGATTCAGACGCAGCGGCTGATACTGGGTCAAAACGCCCACGGTATCCACGCCGGAATTGATACAGTTACTGAGAGGAAAGTCGATGATACGGAATCTACCGCCGTAAGTCACAGCAGGTTTCGCAACTTTCCGTGTGAGAATCCCCAGGCGGCTGCCTTGTCCGCCCGCTAAAAGCATTGCGATCATCTCTTTTTTACGCATATTACCAACCCCTTGCTTATTATGTACATCCTTGTACACATGTATATACAAGGATACAAGCCCATTATAACATAGTATCTGTCCAAAAGAAACACACACAATATATGAATTTTCATTATTTTTCGCTAAAAAAAAATGAACATTTATGCTATTGCAATTTCAAAAGGTTGTAAAATTTATAATATTTACAAAAAAAACTGTATAAAATATAGAAAAGCAAATCAAAAGAATTGCCATTCCCTCGCTGGTATACTATAATGGAATCCAATATAAAATCGAAATTCTGTGTAATTTGACAAATCCATAAAATTCGATAGAGGCGGTAGATTATGACACAAACAAAAGAACATATTTATTTTATCGGCATCGGCGGCATCAGCATGTCCGGTCTGGCGGAGATCCTTGCCAGCCGCGGTCATCAGGTATCCGGCACCGATGTAAAAGAAACAGCTGTCACCAAACATCTGCAGAGCCTGGGCATCCACATCAACTTCGGACATCGTGCGGAAAACATCACTGATGACATTACCCTGGTGGTATACACCGCGGCCATCCATGACGACAACCCGGAACTGCGTGCAGCCCATGAAAAAGGCATCCGTGTAACTGACCGTGCCCATCTGCTGGGACAGATCATGGACGAATACCATGACTCCGTAGCCGTATCCGGCACCCATGGCAAAACCACAACCACATCCATGGTTTCCGAGATCCTGCTGGCAGCGGAAAAAGACCCTACCATCACCGTAGGCGGCATCCTGCCCACCATCGGCAGCAATCTGCGCATCGGCAATTCCCCCTATTTTGTGGCGGAAGCCTGTGAGTACTTTGACAGCTTCCTGCAGTTCAATCCTTTTATTGCCATTATCCTGAACGTAGAAAGCGACCATCTGGATTATTTCAAAACACCGGAAAACATCCGCCGTTCTTTCCACGCCTTCGCCCAGCGGGTACCTGATAACGGTCTGCTGGTAATTTCTGAAAAGATCGACAATGTGGAAGAACTGACAGACGGTTTGACCTGTCATGTGGAAACATTTGGTCTCAGCGAAAAAGCCAACTGGCGTGCGGAAAACATCGTTCATGAAGCTGACGGCAGAAACAGCTTTGATGTATACCACAACGGCGAATTCTTCACCACCATACATCTGCATATTCCTGGGGAACACAACATCACCAACGCACTGGCTGCCATTGGTGCATCCGCTTTCCTTGGGGCAGCGCCTGAGGACTGCGTGAAAGGTCTGCACCACTACACCGGCACAGAACGCCGTTTCCAGCTGAAAGGGAAAAAAGACGGCATCACCGTCATCGACGACTATGCCCATCATCCTACGGAGATAAAGGCAACGCTTGCAGCATGTCAGAATATTCCTCACAATAAGCTGTGGTGCGTATTTCAGCCCCACACTTATACCAGGACGCTGGCTCTGTTCGACGAATTTGCCGACGCGTTCGAAAAGGCTGATGAACTGGTCTTAGCAGAAATATATGCTGCCAGAGAGAAAAATATTTATAAAATTTCGTCTGCTCAGCTGGCAGATAAGATAAAAGAGAGTCATCCGGACAAAAAAGTGACTTTCATGCAGGACTTCAACTCCATAGCCGACTATGTGGAAAGCAGCGCAGATAAGGGAGATCTGGTTCTGACTATGGGAGCCGGAGATATCTATAAAGTAGGAGAGATGATCTTAGAGAGATAACGTCTTTTGAGAGGAGGAAGCCATGTTTTTAGAGGAGATAGAGGAAAAGAGAAGAAGCAGGCTGAAAATAATAGAGAAACATGTTAAAAACGGCGTGGTCTTCGCTGACGAATTCACGGCTTATATCGACTGCGGCGTGACTATAGGCGCGGGAACGCATATAGGGCCTTGCGTCACTCTGAAGGGCGATACGAGCATAGGTAAATCATGTGTGATCGGACAAAATACGGTCATCGAGGATTCAAACATAGAGGACGACGTAGAGATAAAAAGCTCAGTCATCACACAGAGCGCTGTCGGAAGCGGCACCAAGGTAGGCCCGTTTGCATATATGAGGCCGGGCAGCCATGTGGGCAGGGACTGCAAGATAGGCGACTTCGTAGAGGTGAAAAATTCCACCTTAGGAGACGGTACCAAGGCGTCCCATCTGACATATATAGGTGATTCAGATATAGGCAGCGGAGTAAACTTAGGCTGCGGAGTCGTATTTGTCAATTATGACGGTACCAATAAATATCGTTCGGTAGTAGAAGATAATGCGTTCATAGGATGCAACAGCAACCTTGTCTCACCAGTAAGAGTGGGAAAAGGCGCTTATATAGCTGCGGGAAGCACAGTGACAGAAGACGTGGAAGGGGACGCTCTTTACATTGCCCGCGCAAAAGGGTCTGAGAAACCCGGCTGGGTTTCTTCTAAAGGGATTTTGAAGAAGAAAAAGTAAAAGTACTTATGAAAACGAGAAGGCGAGGTAGAAAAAGTGAGAAGCGGAGTATTTGCTGACTACAAAATCTTTACAGGTAATTCTAATCCTGCATTTGCGGAGGAGATCGCAGGCATAATGGGTAAGCCTTTAGGCAAGTCCACGGTGACTAAATTCAGCGACGGAGAGATATCGGTCAACATCTGGGAAACGGTGAGGGGTCTTGACGTCTACATAATCCAGTCAACTTGCAGCCCGGTAAACGATAATCTTATGGAGCTGCTCATAATGATAGACGCTATGAAGAGAGCTTCGGCAGGAAGGATCAACGCCATAATCCCTTATTACGGATACGCAAGACAGGACAGAAAAGCTAAGGCCAGAGACCCTATCACGGCCAAGCTTGTAGCCGATCTCATCATGGCCGCCGGCGCAGACAGAGTACTGACTATGGATCTGCACGCCAATCAGATACAAGGCTATTTCGATATTCCGGTAGACCACCTTTTGGGAATGCCGATCCTCGCTAAGTATTTTAAAGAAAGACATATGGACGATTTGGTAGTCGTCTCTCCGGATCACGGCAGCGTAACCAGAGCCAGAAATCTGGCTCAGTATCTAAACTGCCCTATAGCCATAATAGACAAGAGACGTCCCGAGCCTAACAAGAGTGAAATAATGAATATAATAGGCAATATCGAAGACAAGAATTGTATCATAATAGACGATATGATAGACACGGCGGGAACCATCTGCAATGCGGCCAACGCCATCAAAGATCTGGGAGCCAGATCGGTGAGAGCGGCCGCCACTCATCCCGTTCTTTCAGGTCCTGCCGTAGACAGGATAAAGGCTTCGGCTATAGAAGAACTGGTTCTTCTCAATACAGTTCCGCTTCCGGAAGAAAAGAAGCTATCGAAGATGACATTCCTGTCAGCCGCTCCGCTTTTTGCAGAGGCTATGACAAGAGTATTTACCAACGGCTCCATCAGCGTGCTGTTCGATTAGAATAAGAAATCAAGAGATCACCGATACTCCCTTTGAGTATCGGTGATTCAGACAACAGAGGGAGAAAGCTATGTACATAATAGCCGGACTGGGAAACCCTGGGAAAAAATACGAGGAGACTCGTCATAACATGGGCTTTATGGCTGTTGACTTTCTGGCGGAGAAATATGACATAAAGGTAAACAAGATCAGATTCCGCGCGCTGACGGGAGAAGGCAGAATCGCCGGACAGAAAGTCCTGCTGCTGAAACCTCAGACTTATATGAATCTGAGCGGAGAATCGATCAGACTGGCCTTAGAGTACTATAAGGTAAATCCCCAGGAGCTTATAGTCATATATGATGATATAGACATACAGGCGGGGATGATAAGAATAAGAAAAAAGGGCAGCGCCGGCACCCATAACGGAATGAGAAATATTCTTTATCATATACGGACGGAGGATTTCCCGCGCATAAGAGTGGGTATCGGCTCCGGCAGGAAAGAGGATATGATAGACTATGTGACCGGTAGCGTACCAAAGAACGAGATTACACTTCTCAAGGAGGCAGCTGACAAAGCGGCCTGCGGAGCGGCCTGCATAGTGGAGAAGGGAATAGAGAAGGCTATGAACGAATACAATATAAAAAGCGCCGGAATAACCCCGTCCCCATAGAAGGCGGGATTGTTCCAGCCACGATTTGGCCGGAGAAAGAAAAGAAAGCAGTAGAGGAAGTTAAAAATGATCAACATTACGGGTGTGTCGGATGCTCGAATAGCTCCCATAGCCGCGCATACAGCAGAGGAAGAAAGTCAGACCATAATCATCGTTCCTACCCTCATAAGGGCCCAGCGATTAGCATCGGACCTTTCTTTTTTTGTCAGGGATAAAGAAATTCTCGTGCTGCCTGAAGAGGAGCAGGTATTCTTAAAATATAACGCAAGAAATCAGGACAGACTGATCGAAAGAATGAAAGCACTCAAGGCGCTCAGGACCGGAAAGCCGGTCGTCATAGTAGCGCCTGTTTCTGCTGCAATAAAGAAGATAAGTCCTCACAGCATATTTGAGGAAAATGTAATGACCCTGTCGATGGGGCAGGAAATCGAACCTGCCGAGCTAAAAGAAAAGCTGGTAACCATGGGATATGAATACGCCCATATGGTAGAGGGACACGGGCAGTTCAGCATAAGAGGAGGGATAACAGACATATT
>OHPX01000812.1_pt1 | contig 13942 bp, 11 predicted proteins | sample 1577801 | NCBI WGS metagenome assembly OHPX01 (sample SAMEA3879584, study PRJEB24766) | human gut metagenome | biome: human-associated habitat; feature: feces | place: USA | collected 1985/1987 | reverse complement strand
TAGGACATAGTTTGTCGCCGGCTCTGCATCGTCTGTTGGCAGAGCAGCATACGGAGAAGATGGAATATACTCTGTTTGAGGTTGAGCCGCAGGAGTGGGAAGAAAAACTAACTCAAATGCAGGATGAACTAGATGGATTTAATGTTACCATTCCCTATAAAATGAAGGTGAGAGAACGTCTGGACGAATTGGACCGGAGCGCGAAACTTCACGGAGCAGTAAATACCGTTTTAAAAAAAGACGGAAAATGGATAGGATATAATACCGATTGTATCGGATTTGTGAAAAGTATGGAGGAAAATCAGATTCCGCTCAAAGGTTCTGTCTGCGTGCTGGGAGCAGGAGGCGTCGGGAGAATGTTTGCAACCGAATGTGTCGGCAGAGGGTGTAATGTTACGCTGGCAGTGCGGAAAAGTTCTCTTTCGACCGCTCAGAAGCTGAGGGAAGAGCTGGTTTGCATTTTTCCGCAGTCTGAGGTAGCGGTAACGGAAATTGAAACGTTAAAGAGTTCCTTTGATCTGCTGATTAATGCAACCCCGTGCGGAATGTTTCCGCATATCAAAGAAATGCCGGTGAAACCCGAATTTTTGCAGAATGTAACGGCGGTGTTTGATTGTATCTATAACCCTCAAAAAACAATGCTTTTGGCGCAGGCAGAGCGAATGGGGTGTAAAACGGTAAACGGATTGGGAATGTTGTGCTGGCAGGCAGCAGCGGCTCAGGAAATTTGGCTGAATATTTCTTTTCAAGAAGCGCAGCTGCATCAGGTGGAAAAACAGCTGCTTGCGCAAAGGATAGAAGAAAAATAAGGGGGAAGGAAGATGGTAAAAAAAGCGGCGCAGCGTATTTTGTTGTGCGGATTTATGGGATGCGGAAAAAGCAGCGTGGGACAGGCATTGGCATTTCGCCTAAAGTGGAATTTTTTAGATACCGATACCATGATAGAAAAACGAAGCGGGATGACAATTCCGCAAATTTTTGAACAGCTTGGGGAAGAAGAATTTCGCAGAATGGAACGGGAACTTGCAGCCCAGTTGGGTAAAAGAAAAAATACGGTTATCTCCACCGGAGGCGGCTTTTTAATGCAGGAAGAAACGGTGAAAAGCTTTCGGGAAAGCAGCGGCGGCTTTGAGTCGATTGTTATGTTGGACTGTTCCTTTGAAACCTGCTATCGGAGAATCCAAACCAGCGACCGCCCTCTGGTTCGCAATCATACCAAAGAGGAACTGCGGGAAATTTTTGACCGACGCAGAGAACGCTATCTCTCGGTTTCCGACCTTGTGGTAAGCAACGAAGAAATTATCAGTACAGCAGTAGAACAGATGCTTTTGGAAATACCGGTGATGTAAAAAAAGAGAGTCGATACTATTCGGCTCTCTTTTTTTGGAGAAAACCCCCTACAAGTAGACAAAAAAAGAGACTGTTTATACAAAATGAATAGTATATTAGATAAATAAAACGAAATTTATGATTATTTGTGATATAATGTCAATGTGTAGATAGCATTAAAAAAGAAAGGAGAAGAAAAATGGCTATTACGATTGCGAAGGCACTAAAATTAAAAGAAATGGAATGTTGTAAATTAGTGGCAGGAGTTTCCGGGGTTAATCAAACCATACAGTATGTTGACAGTATGGAAGTACCGGATATTTCTCCGTGGTTAAAAAAGAGAGAATTGATGATAACAACAGGATATTCCATAAAGAATAATCCAAAAGCATTGATTATGCTGATAGAAAATTTACATAAGGTAGAAGCAGCAGGAATCGTAATCAAAACAGCAAGATTTATCGGAGAAATTCCCCAAGAAGCATTAAAACGCGCAGATGATTTGGGAGTACCGGTTATTGAAGCGCCAAACGATGTTTCTATTGCGGAGTTAAGCAACAGTATTATTAAAGCAATAGTAAACGAACAAACAGATCGATTAGAGTTTTCAGAGAAAATCCATGAGAAATTTACAGAGTTAGAATTGAGTGGCGGTGGATTTGATGAAATTACAGAAATGTTATTTCGCTTTTTAGAAATGCCGATTGTAATTGCAGATCATGATTTTCGTATGATTGCAATCCGTTCTAATCAAAATATCAAAACGCAGGAATATCTCAGAAATTTGTTTCCAAAATCAAAAATGAAAGATTTTTTAAACTCGGATTTAAGTGAGATAACTATGCAGGATGAAGAAAATCATATCAATGTATTAGTCAGAAAGGCAAGGGCAAAACAAAATATTTGTGGATATATTTTTGTGCTTTATAGAGAAAATGATTTTGATGAAATGAACCGCATTATTTTGGACCATGCAATTACAACGGTAGCGCTCGAATTTACAAAGTTAGAAAGTATGGCTCAGCATCAAAGATTAATGGATGATAACTTTTTAGTGGATATTGTAATGAAAAATATTAAAAGTGAGGAGGAAGCGGAATATCGAGCAAGATATTTGGAATGGCCAAAACCGCCGTTAGTATTAACTTTATTTGATATAGATTCGTTTGAAGAATGTATTCAAAACCGAACAGAATTAGAGGTCTTAGAATTAAAAAAAGAAATTACATTATATATCAGTGACAGCATGGAAAATGCGGGAATTATTTGTAAGGTAATATCAAAGAGCGATCGTTTCTTTTGTATTTGCAGCAATAAATATCTGCCGCTTTTAGAAGATGTATTAAAGGGAACGGTAAAGAGATTAAAAAAACAATTAGGATTGAGCGTAACGGTGGGATATACAAAAGAGATTGATACTTATACAGGTTTATGGGAGGGACACAATGATGCAACAGATGCAATTAAGATATGCAGAAAAAGTACAGATTATCGCCAAGTGGCTTGTATTGAAGATTTCAGATTGGAACAGGCTTTGATGCACAGTATAGATAATCCGTATTTTAAACGTTATGTAACGGAAACAATTCATAAGTTAGAACAATATGATAAAGAAAACAATACGGATTTATTAAGTATTTTACGGGAATTAGTTCGGAATATGGGAGTGAGAACAAAAACAGCAGAAGCCCTGTTTTTACACAGAAATACGCTTTTATATCGAATTCGTAAGATAGAATCTTTAACAGGGTATGATCTTTCTCGTGATGAAAATTTATTAAAATTAGGTTTTGCGATGATGATTCATCCTTATTTTTAAAGAATGCACCGCAAGAATGTGCTTGTTGCACTTTCTTGCGGTGCATTTTTGTTTGAGCTGAACAGTGACAGGAAACCGAGTAAATGATATACTATGGACAGTAATTTTGATAAATTAAGAAATAAATTAGTTAAAATAACAACAATATTGAATAATCTTTTTCTGAGTTAAAAATAAAAAATGAAAGGAGAATCTGTCGAATATGGGCAAAAAGCATATTAGTGCAATTGCTTGGAAGTAAAGAATATACTCAGGATTTATATTCGATTTTGTTGAGGTAAAATATCATGGGGAGATGATTTTTGTGCTGATTAAGCAGGTAGTAGAGCTTTTTGATATTTTGGACGGACCGGATGCTTCCGGAGAAAATGTAAAAAATTATATGCTTTCTTTAGGAGCAGAAGAACGAAATGTAAAAGTAACAAAAATGCAGGGAAAGAAGGGAGTTACAGATTTTATAAAAATAAAAATACCTGGGGTATCCGGAAAAACAGTAGGAGGAGTATCTCCGACAACAGGTATTGTAGGAAGATTGGGAGGACTGGGAGCAAGACCCGAAATAATAGGATTTGTTTCAGACGGCGATGGAGCATTGGTAGCTTTATCAGCGGCGGCGAAATTATTAGAAATGAAACAGAGAGGGGATCATTTACCGGGAGATGTAATTGTATGTACACACATCTGTCCGGATGCTCCGACAAGCCCTCATAATCCGGTTCCGTTTATGGGATCTCCGGTAAATATGCAGCAAATGAATGAAGAAGAAATAGACCAAGAAATGGATGCGATTTTATCTGTTGATACAACCAAAGGAAATCGTATTATCAATCACAAAGGATTTGCAATTTCTCCAACAGTAAAAGAAGGATATATTTTAAAAGTAAGCGAAGATTTGCTTGATATTATGCAGATTACAACAGGTCAGCTTCCAAAAGTTTTTGCTTTGTCTAATCAGGATATTACCCCATATGGAAATGATTTATTCCATATCAATAGTATTCTTCAGCCTGCAACAGCAACAGATGTTCCGGTTGTAGGGGTAGCTATTACAACAGAAACAATGGTTGCAGGATGCGCAACAGGAGCAACTAATGTTAATGATTTAGAGCAAGCAGGACGATTTGTAATTGAAGTGGCAAAAGCTTTCGGCAGCAAGAGATGTAATTTTTATGATGCTGAAGAATTTGAAAAATTGGTAGCAAAATATGGTTCTATGAAGCATATGCAAAAATTAATCTAATATAAAACAGGACAGGAGGCATAACCATGAAGGTGAAGAAACTATTAGCAATAGCGATGGCATTGTGTATGACAGTATCAATGATGACAGGATGTTCATCGGGAGAAAGTCAAGAAGAAACGCCAAAGGAAGAAACTTCTCAGGCAACAGAAGAAAATAAAGAAGAAAAATCAGAAGATAACACAGAACAGGAAGCTGCAAATGTTCCGGAAGAGGAAAAATACGGCGGTGTTTTAACAATGGCACTTTCGGCGGTTGCAAGCAATTTGGACCCGGTAAAGTTTACAGGTACCTATGAAGATCAGATTATCAGAACAATCGGAGATACATTGGTTACTTATAATCACGATATGACAGAACTTGTAGGCGCCCTTGCAACAGAATGGAGTGCTAACGAAGCCGGAGATGTTTATCATTTTAAACTCAGAGATGATGTTTATTTTCAAAAAGGTAAATATCAAGACGGAAGACAGATGACAGCGGAAGATGTTAAATATTCTTTAGAGCGTTCTGCAAAGGAATCTGCATTAAATCGTTTGGATATGTTGGATCATGTAGAAGTAATCAATGATTTTGAAATTGATTGTTATTTGAAAACACCAAACTCTGCATTTTTAGCAGCTTTAAACAACGGTGGTAATATTATTGTACCAAAAGAAGAAGTAGAGGGATGGGGCGAAGATTTTGGCGCACATCTTGTTGGTACAGGTCCTTTCGCAATGAAAGAGATGATTACAGACCAGAGCTGCGAAGTAGTAAGAAATGATAATTATTGGGGTCCGAAACCGTATTTGGATGGAGTAATTTTCAGATTCATTACTGATGTTAATATGAGAAGTAATGCTTTGCGTTCCGGAGAAGTTCAGATTGCAAATGATTTGAAAGATGAAAGCATTAAGATTGTCAGAGAAGATGAAAATTTAAAAACCAACGAAGTTCCCGGCATGCAGGTCAACTATATGTACATGAATATGAAAGAGGGACCTACAGCGGATATCCGCGTTAGAACAGCAATTATTCAGGCACTGGATATTGAACAGATGAATAAGGCGCTCTATCAATATGGAGAAGCAGAAAGAGCATATATGCCATTACCTCCGATTTCATGGGGATATGATGAAACATTGGAAGATTCTGTTCCGAAATATGATCCGGAAGCAGCTAAAAAGTTATTAGCGGAAGCAGGTTATCCGGATGGTTTTACAATGGAATATTATACCTCTGACTCTGCATCTGCAATGAAAGTTGCAACCATCTTCCAACAGTATATGAAGCAAAATTTAAATATTGATGTACAGATTAAAACAGCTCAGTGGGGAACATTCAGTGCAATGGGAGCATCCGGTAAAGCACCGATTTACGGTATGAGCTGGACATGGGATCCGGATCCGTACTTCTATCTGAATCAGATGTTCCACAGCAGTGCAATAGGTTCTCTTGGTAACGGTCAGGGATTCAGTAATCCGGAAGTAGATAAATTGTTAGATGAAGCGGTTAAAATCTCTGATCAGGAGGAAAGAGCGAAATTGTATAAACAAGCTCTGAAGATTATTGTAGAGTCTAATGCACAGATTAACTATAGTAATATGAAGATTATTGACGGACTTTCCAATAAAGTACAGGGTTATGACAGCTATGCGGACAGACATATTGTAATTTGTTCTCCGGAAGTTAACACATGGTTGATGAAATAAGAAAGAATCATGTTAGTTTTGGAAATCGTTCTAAGTTTATGTTGACATAAGGTTTCACCAGAATATTGTGTTCTGCGTTACTATGATTTTTCAGAAAACGCAGAACACAATATAACCTAAAAGCTTTTATTCTGGGGAACATATTTATTGTCAACCGGAATAGGAGCAGTACGATGTTAAAGATTATACTAAAAAGAATTTTACAACTGATCCCGGTATTGTTTATTGTAGTTGCTATTGTATTTACAGTTACCAGGTTAATTCCAGGCAATCCGGCAATGATTATTTTAGGTCCTCAGGCTTCTGTGGAGGCGGTAGATAAATTAACAGAAGAGTTGGGATTAAATGAGAGTATTCCAAAACAATTCGCGATGTATTTGGGAGGAATTTTAAAAGGGGATTTTGGAACGTCATATCGTTACAATCAACCGGTATTAGAACTTTTGTTAGAAAAACTTCCCAATACACTTTATTTGACAATTGCGAGCATTATTATTGCTTTATTAATAGGAATTCCGGTAGGAATTATATCGGCAGTAAAGCAATATTCAATATTTGATTATACAGCAATGTTTGGGGCGCTGATCGGTGTATCAATACCGTCATTTTGGTTAGGTTTGATGTTGGTATTAGTTTTCAGTGTAAATCTTGGATGGCTGCCTTCTATCGGTATGGGTGAGATGAGTAACGGAATAGGAGATATGCTAAAGCACTTAATTCTTCCGGCATTTTGTTTATCGACAGGTAGTATGGCTGAATTTGCAAGAATTACTCGTTCCAGTATGTTGGAAGTAATCAATCAAGATTACATTAAAGCGGTAAGAGCAAAAGGAATTAAGGAAAATAAGGTAATTATTAAACACGCTTTAAAGAATGCAATGCCACCGATCATTACCGTAATCGGTATGAGATTTTCATTCTTGATGGGCGGTGCAATTTTAGTTGAAACGATTTTTACATGGCCGGGAATGGGAAGATTGATAGTAGATGCTATCGGTAACAAGGATTATGCCGTAATTCAGGGCTGTGTTTTATTTATGGCAATTTTCTATGTGCTGATTAACCTGATTGTAGATATTATTTATACATATCTGAATCCAAAAGTAAGCTACGAAAATGAGGGTGGTGGACACTAATGGAAAAAACAGAAAAATTGGGATTAAACAACCAACAGGAGATTATTTTAAAAGAACGAAAAGCCAACAATGCATGGCATAAATTATTAAGAAACAAATCTGCGATGGTAGGTTTAGTTATTGTAGGCATTGTGGTGTTTGTAGCAATATTTGGTCCTATGCTGACTGCGAAAGATCCGTATCAAATGGATTTTATCAATATGTATGCAAAGCCGGGACAGAATGGAATGATATTGGGCGGAGATGAATACGGACGGGATTTATTTACCCGAATTATTTATGGCGCAAGGGTTTCTATCATTGTTTCTGTTGGCGGAATGAGTGTAGGAGCAATTTTAGGTGTTATTATCGGTTTATTTTCCGGATTTAAAGGCGGATGGATTGATAATGTATTGATGAGAATAATGGATGGTATGTTTGCATTTCCGTTTATTTTGTTGGCGCTGTTGCTTTTGACAGCGTTGGGAGAGGGTATGCAAAACGTAATACTGGCAATCGGAATTGCAAATATTCCCGGATATGCCCGTATTGTAAGAGGACAAGTTTTAATTGTTAAAAATGAAGAATATGTTAAAGCGGTAAGCGCTCTGGGAGCGTCAAACGGAAGACTGATTTTTAAACACATCCTTCCTAATATTGTTTCTGAAGTAATTGTATATGCGACCTTGAATGTAGCAGGTGCAATTTTAACAGAATCATCTCTTAGTTTTTTAGGATTGGGAATTGTACCTCCAACAGCATCGTGGGGAAGCATTTTAAAAGCAGGGCAGGATTGTCTGACAACAGCTCCGCATATTGCGCTGTATTCGGGACTTGCCATTCTTATTACTGTTTTAGGGTTTAACCTTTTAGGTGATGGAATTCGAGATGTTTTAGATCCAAAGATGAAAAAATAGCGATTTTTTGAGCTGGAATGGAGATAAGATATGAGCGACGTACTATTAAAAGTAAATAATTTACAATCATATTTTTATACAGCAACCGGTGTTGTAAAAGCGGTGGATGGAGTTAGCTTTTCTCTCGATAAAGGAAAAACATTAGGAATTGTAGGAGAATCAGGTTCAGGAAAAAGTGTAACCTCCAACACAATTATGCGTCTTTTACCTAAAAACGGAAAAGTAGTGAACGGAGAAATTCTTTTTGAAGGAAAAGATATTGCAAAGTTAAAAGAAAAAGATATGCTGAAAATCAGAGGTCAGGAAATATCAATGATTTTCCAGGATCCGATGACTGCGCTTGATCCGGTTTTTAGAATTGGAGATCAAGTTATGGAGGTTATTCTTGCGCACCATAAAATGCCTAAAGAAGAAGCAAGAAAGATGGCAATTAAGGCGCTTGAGATGGTTGGAATTTCGCAGGCAGAAAAGAGAATGGAGTCCTATCCACATGAGTTTTCAGGCGGTATGCGCCAGAGAGTTATGATTGCAATGGCGATTGCTCTGGAACCAAAGCTGATTATTGCGGATGAACCGACCACAGCATTGGATGTAACAGTACAGTTCCAGGTTTTGGATCTTTTAAAAGATTTACAAAAGAAAATGGGAACATCGGTCATTTTGGTCACACATAATTTGGGTGTTGTATGGAGTATGTGTGATACTGTAATGGTAATGTATGCAGGTAAAACAGTAGAGTATGCAGATGCAAAGACATTGTATCAAAATGCAAAACATCCGTATACATGGGGATTGTTAAATTCAATGCCAAAGTTAGATGATGATCCAAACAAACCTCTTGCATCTATTCCGGGAACACCGCCCGATTTAAAATTGACAGGAAACAGCTGTAATTTTCATAACCGTTGTAAATACTGTCAGCAAATTTGTAAAGAGAAAGTACCGGAATTGGTAGAGATTGAGCCGGGACATTTTGTCGCTTGTCATTTTCAAACAAAAGAAAAACAAATGCAGAGAAGGGAGGATTAAAAATGGAAAATACAAAAACAATTCTAAAAGTAGAGCATTTAAGCAAAACATTTAAAGTAAAAAGTCCTCATTTATTTGAAAAACCGGGATATTTAAAGGCAGTAAATGATGTTTCCTTTGAAGTAAAAGAAGGGGAAACGTTAGGAATTATCGGAGAATCGGGTTGTGGAAAATCTACTTTAGGAAAAAGTATTTTAAGATTGATAGAGCCGACTTCGGGCAAGGTAAATTATAACGGGATTGAAGTTTTAGAACAATCCAGCAATGAAATGAAGTCGTTGAGAAAAGAAATGGGAATTGTTTTTCAAGATCCATATTCTTCCTTAGATCCAAGAAAAACGGCTGGCTATTTAATTGAAGAACCGATGGTGATTCATAATATAGGAACGCCGGAGGAACGAAAAAAGAGGGTAGACGAACTTTTGAAATTAGTTGGTTTGGACTATTATCATGCAATTCGCTATCCACATGAATTTTCGGGAGGACAAAGACAGAGGATCAATATAGCGAGAGCATTGGCGTTAAATCCGAAGCTGATTGTTTGTGATGAACCTGTTTCGGCATTGGATGTTTCTGTTCAAGCGCAAGTTATTAACTTGATGAAAGAATTAAAAGAAAAATTAAAATTGACATATTTGTTTATTTCCCATGATTTAAGCGTTGTAAAATATATCAGCGATAGAGTTGTAATTATGTATCTGGGAAGAATTGTAGAAATCGGAGGAGCAAAAGAAATTTACCAAAACCCGAAACATCCGTATACAGAGGCATTATTTTCTGCAATTCCTCCGGCAAGTCCTATGGAAGAGAAAAAAAGAGTAAAGCTGATAGGAGAAATTCCAAGTCCGCTTAATCTTCCAAAGGGATGTGCTTTTGCAGCAAGATGTCAATATTGTACAGAACGCTGTAAACAGGAGATTCCTCAATTAAAATCAGTGGATGGAGAGCACCAAGTAGCTTGTTTTAGATACGAAAATTGATTAAAAGTAGAGGTGTTTTTTATGGATACAAAACAGAGATTATGGAAGTTGGTAGAAGAAGAAAAATCAGAATTGTTAGAGATTTGCTCAGATTTGATAAAGATTCCAAGCGTAACAAAAGAGCAGAATGAATCGATTGTTGATTTTGTAACATCATACTTAACGGCAGCCGGAGTAGAAAACAAAGTTGTGCGGGGACCGGAAAATATGCCCAGTATTTTAGCACAAATAGGAGATGAAAACGGAAAAACGGCGTTGATTAACGGGCATAATGATGTTGTGCCCGTAGGGGATTTGAGCAGATGGAATTATTCTCCTTATTGCGGAACAATTACAGATAAACATATTTTAGGAAGAGGCACTTCTGACATGAAATGCGGTGTAGGAATTGCGTTGTTCTTAATAAAAATGATAAAGAAACATCAGTTAAATTTAAAAGGAAAATTAAAAATTCAAATTGTCCACGATGAAGAATCCGGAGGAGAAAAAGGTTCTATGTGGTTGGTTGATAACGGATATGCAGATGATGTGGATTTTTGCTTAATTCCGGAACCAACATCTTACAATAATGTAGAAGTTGGACAAAAGGGAAGTATGAGGATAAAAATAACCACATATGGAACACCGGTGAACGGAAGCATTATCAACTATGTTGGTGAGAATGCAGTACATAAAATGGTAAAAATATTAAGTCGAATGGATGAAATATCAAAATTGGAAGGGGATTATCGGGAAGACCAACAACAAGTTTTGAAAGATTCCAAACAGGTAATTATGGATTGCTTTGGAGTTCCCGGAGTAGAAAATGCCATAGACCATGTTAATGTAAATATTATGAAGGTAGATGGTGGTTTAAGCAACAGTATGACACCGGAAATGTGTGAAGCTATGGTAGGAACTTTGGTTCCGGTAGGAATTTCGACACAAGCGGTAAAAGATAAATTAGCTCAAATTATTAAAGAAGAAGGAATGACGGGAGTAAAGGTAGAATACCCGCGTTGCAAAGATGGGGCATGCACTGATGTTAATACGGATTTAGTAAAATCTGCTGTTCATAATGCACAAACAGTATGGAATAAAAAAGTAGTTCCGGCATATCAGTGGGCGACCAGTGATGCAAAGTTTTTTAGATATCGGGGAATTCCGACGATTCAATACGGTCCGGCAAACACAGAAGGAATTCATGCCTACAATGAGAATGTGGATATAGAAGATGTTGTAAACTGTGCAAAAACTTATTTTGGTATCCTGGAAGACTTAATCGGTTTTCAGTTGTAGCAAGGAGTTGATAAAAAGTGAAAAATTTGACCCTGAAACAGACATGGTGGAAAATGATTGATGAGACCAAAGATGAACTTTTAGATTTATGTTCTCAGCTTTTGCAAAGACCCAGTATCAATCCACCAATCAATGCTGATGAAATTACAAATTATATTGTAAATTATTTAAAAGAAAATGAAATACCGTATGAATTGGTTTATAATAAACCCAATATGCCGATTATTATTGCAACAGTAGGAAATTCGGAAGGAAAAACATTGTGTATCAACGGACATACAGATATTGTTCCACCCGGAGATTTGAGCAAATGGGAGTTTGATCCGCATTGTGGAACAATTACAGAAACGCAAGTACGGGGAAGAGGAGCTTCCGATATGTTGTGTGGTGTTGCACTTGCGTTGCATATTGCAAAATTGATCGTGAAAAACAAAATTAAAATAAAAGGAAAATTAGTTTTACATCTGGTTTCTGATGAAGAAAGCGGAGGACAATATTGCAGTAAATGGTTAGTGGAAAATGGATATGCAAAGGGAATTGATGCAGTTATGCTCCCGGAACCCACTTCTTATAATAATGTGGAAAGCGGTTCTAAAGGAAGTGTGACAGCAATCATCAAGTGTTATGGAACACAGGCACACGGAAGTGTTTGCAGCTTTGTTGGAGATAATGCAATAGCCAAAATGATTCGTATTCTCAGCAGAGTAGAGGAATTAAGAACAATGCAGGCTATTTATGAAGAGCATCAACTTCCGGTTGTTGCAAATTCTAAAAAAATTGCAGAAACAATTTTAAAGGTTAAAGGTGTCGGAGAAGCGATAGACCATGTTACCTGTAATGTAAGTTATATTAAAACAGGAAACTCCGAGCAGTCTGCATCATCGGAATATTGTGAAGCAAGAGTAGGATATGGAGTTCCGGTAGGAATTAGAGCAAATGATGTAAAAGAATCATTTGAACAACTGATTAAAGCGATGAATTTATCAAATGTTGAGATTGAGTATGTTCGTATTGCAGAGCCGACATACACTCCGGCTAAAGAAGAGATTGTACAAACTGCATTAGAAAATGCGAACTATATTTGGAACAAAGAAGTAATACCTGTTTATCAGTGGGCTACCAGTGATGGAAAATATTATCGTTATGCAGGAATCCCAACAATTCAGTATGGTCCGGCTAATATTGATGGGGTACATGGATATAATGAATGTGCAGATATTCAAGACATTCTTAATTGTGCCAAAACATACTGCGCTGTTATAACAGATTTTTTAGGAGTTGAATTTTGATTTTAGCTTTCATTTTTGATAAAAATTAGATTACTTCCCTCCTTCAATAGAAATGCACAAAAAGAGAGTCGATACTATTCGGCTCTCTTTTTGTGCAAAAATTTTATATGGAAAAAGGAAGATGCAGTTTTTCGGACAAAGTACGAGAAAGAGTTGTCTTTCCGCTTCCCGGACAACCGATAACCAATATTTTATTCATAGATGATCTTCCTTTTCTTCAAAAGTTAATTTCATAAAGCGAGGTGCAGATTTAATCTGCCAAAAAAAACTCCGACTTCTTTTAAAAAAGTCGGAGTTTTTTTACGATATAGGGCAAAAAATTTGTTTGCTTTTTATCACCGAATACGAAAAATATTTAGATTCGGTCTGCCGTGGGCAGAAAAAGTTTCGTTGTCCCCGTCTGCTTTCGCGAACCGGCGCGCAGATTCAATCTGCTATTTGGTACCGAAGATACGGTCGCCGCAGTCGCCCAGACCCGGAACAATGTACTTGTCTTCGTTGAGCTTTTCGTCCAGAGCAGCGCAGAATACCTGAACATCAGGATGAGCGTCGGTCAGAGCGTTTAAGCCTTCCGGAGCAGCGATGATGCACATAAATTTGATGTTGGTAGCTCCGCTTTCTTTGAGCATCTGGATTGCTGCAACAGCAGAACCGCCGGTAGCAAGCATCGGATCCAGAACAACAACTTCGCGTTCATTGATATCGGAAGGCAGTTTGCAGTAGTATTTTACCGGCTGCAAGGTCTGCGGGTCGCGGTATAAGCCGATATGACCTACTTTTGCAGCAGGAACCATGGACAAAACGCCGTCAAGCATACCGATACCTGCACGCAGAATCGGAACGAAAGCCAGTTTTCTGCCTGCGATTACTTTGGTTTTAGCCAGAGCAACCGGAGTTTCAATTTCAATCTCTTTTAACGGCAGGTCGCGGGTTGCTTCGTAGCACATCAGCATGGAAACTTCGCTTACCAGTTCACGGAATTCTTTAGAGCCGGTGTTTTTGTTGCGGAGCAGGGAAATTTTGTGCTGAATCAGCGGATGATCAAAAATCATAGGAGTCATATCAATCGAACCCTTTCATTACTTAAATTCATTTTTACTAAGGCTTGTTCCAAAAGAATCAAGCCCTACCTCTATTTTACAACAAACGGAGGAATAAGAAAATGCTTTTTGGCATATTTTTATTTGAAACGGCAAAAATCGGCAATTTACTGAAATATCAGCCGGAATTTAGTTTATTTGCCGAAATTTTC
>OHPX01000809.1_pt1 | contig 13983 bp, 13 predicted proteins | sample 1577801 | NCBI WGS metagenome assembly OHPX01 (sample SAMEA3879584, study PRJEB24766) | human gut metagenome | biome: human-associated habitat; feature: feces | place: USA | collected 1985/1987 | reverse complement strand
CTTTGCCTGCCTTCTCACCATTGAGTTTGATGTTGCCGAATACAGATTTGAAGGATTTGCCCAGCTGAGTGAACTGAACGCCGCGCAGCTTGATGGTAAACCAAAGACCGGTACCCACCAAAAGCACTACTAACAGTTTACCGGACATAAAGTCCTGTAATGTCAACACGAGATTGTTTAAAGCTTCCATACAATTTCCTCCTCAACACTTAATTTTGTTGGTGAGTTTATTATACCGTAAATTCACAGATTTGTCCATAGTTTCTTAATAAATCCGTCCAAATTTATTTATATTGTTTATATCTTATCCCTTATATTTGGTTAAATGACGGGTTTTTTATCCTATCAGTACAATTCATTTTGTTTTTTTGTATATTTTGACGGTAAATTTTGCCTTTCCGGAATACAAATCTCAAAAAAATCAGCTTTCCGGCAACAAACTGCACAACAAATTATTTTCCTTTTTCTTGATTTTCTTCGGTTAGAATTCTGTTTTGTTCTTTCTATTCGGACAAAACAGAATTCTTTTTTTCTGTCAAAATATTTTTTTGTTTCTCTTCCCTTATTTTCCCGGTTCTTTTCATTTTTATTCTATTATTTTCGTTTTTATATCGGCTCTATTTTTATTTGTGTAATTTGCCGATTCCCGTCGTTTTTTTCTTTTTCAAAAAAGAAAAAAGAAGGTTATTTTTCCTCCTTTTTTCATCTTACGCCCTATTTTCGATTTAAAAATGCTGCAAATCCGGATAAATCCTTCATGGTTCTTTCATCGTCCACCGCTCTGCACACATCGGTTGTGAAACAGCAGACCGGGTCAAAAATCTCTTTGACATTCATCTGCTTGAGCAACACCGCCGCTGTATTCATCGGAGCGGTTGCCGTTCCTTTGCCCCCGCCCAGCAGAATCATTCCGCCTCGTTTTGGCTTTGTCAGCAGCTTTTCTGAGCGGAATGTTTTTGCAGCCCAATAGACCTGAAGGCGGCTGAGGACGCTCAGAACCGGTCCTGTAATCTCGCAGAAGTAAATTGGGGAAGCGATTACCACGTTGTCACACTCCCGCAGATAAGCATCCAGCTCCTGCCAGCCGTCCTGAACACAACATTGCGGATGCTCCCAACAATAACGGCAATCCACACAGGCGTGGATATTGCAGCTATGTGCCTGAAGGATAAAATATTCTCCCTCTAACTGTTTGGTTAACTCCTGAATCATACTGTGGGTATCCCCGTTTTTTCGAGCCGAACCGTTTATAATCAATGTTTTCATCTTTTTCCTTCCTTTTATTTGTATTGTTTTGTCATTTTCCCTGTTTTTATTTTTATTCTTTTTCCCTGTCTTCTGCATATCCCTGAAGCGTTCCCGTATACCAACCCAGTAATCCTTTTCTTTTCACTAAAGTTCCCCTGCCGGTTTCGGCTACAACGCTGACTTCGTCTCCGACATTTATTTCCGGTTGATAATCGGTCATTTCATCGGTGTACATTTTTCCCTCCCACTCCGTCAACATAGAATTAGGTATCCACATCTCTGTTCCGTTCTTTTTCTCTTTACACAGAGAAAACTCTCCCTCCTTCGTTAATATCTCCACCTCATTATTTGGCCAGTGGATACTGTGAGCCTTCTCAGAGGGTTTCTGTGCCTGTACAGCGACCGCTTTGGGTAAATCGTCCACATATTCCCATCTTCCGGAATAATCAGGGCATTGAGCTGACCGCTGTTTTTTACCACACAGCCGCCGTCGATGCTGATAATCTTCCTTGCCCGGTCAATCCGCACAGTGCAGTCAATCTTTTCCTGATCGTAAAGACAAACCGGGAAATGCCCGACAATGCACCACCTGGAAAAGAATATTTCCCGGGAAAAGAACCAATCATTTTTTACACAGTTTATCTTTTCCTGCTGCTGCAAATCCTCCGATTCCAAACCGGCATGAACAAAAATGTAGTGCTCGCTTTCTAAAATATCCGGCAATTCCCGCAAATAATTCCATTCTTCCCGAAAAGCTGTTTTTATCGCCCGTTTCATTGCCAAGACATCTGTCTTTTCTGAAACTTCGATTCCCAATTCGGTACACATATCTCGAAAAATACTGTTTCGGCTGAGTATATAGCCAAGCAACTCCTCATTTGCCTGCTTATCTTCTGTTTCCGGCTCATCCCACAGCCAATCATTGTTTCCCAACACCTGATAAACTGTATATTCCTTTGCCAGCTGCATAATATAACGGAGTGTCGCCAAAGACTGTGGTCCTTTTTCCAACACATCTCCATCAATCACCAGAATATCTTCTTTTGAAAAGGCTACCTTTTTCAGAAGATTTCGGAAGTTTTGCAAATGCCCGTGGATATCGCTGATTACAATAATTCTTTTTCCCTTTGGAAATCTCACCTGTTTTACCGTTGCTTTTTGCATATTATCCTCCCGCCATTTCTGTTTTCCCTTGCTACCTATCTATTTTAAATTTTCCCCTCTTGCCTATCATTTTATCAATCTGTCTATTTTCTGTCAATATCCTGTTAAAACTGACTGTAAAAAGCAAAAAGATCTGTGTTTTTTCCACAAGTCTTTTGGGAATCGGTGAAAAGTTTTTTCCCGATTATTTGTTTTGCGTCTTAAACAAAAATCTTCTAAAAAAGAAAAAACAGAGCCTTGCAAATTTTCCACAAGACTCTGTTCAAAGCGTTTAATATTAGATTATTTGCTTGCTTCTTCCACAGCTACTGCGCAGGCAACGGTTGCGCCTACCATTGGGTTGTTACCCATACCAATCAGACCCATCATCTCAACATGAGCCGGAACAGAGGAAGAACCTGCAAACTGAGCGTCAGAGTGCATTCTGCCCATAGTATCGGTCATACCGTAAGAAGCAGGTCCCGCAGCCATATTGTCAGGATGAAGCGTCCTTCCCGTGCCGCCTCCGGAGGCGACGGAGAAGTATCTTTTTCCCTGTTCTACGCACTCCTTCTTATAGGTTCCGGCTACCGGATGCTGAAATCTCGTAGGATTGGTAGAATTTCCGGTGATGGAAACATCCACCTTTTCAAGATGCATCACAGCCACGCCTTCTCTGACGTCGTCTGCCCCATAGCAGCGTACTTCTGAGCGTTCACCTTTGGAATAAGGAATCTCTCTTACCACTTTTACCTCGCCGGAAGAATAATCGAACTGCGTCTGCACATAAGTAAATCCGTTTATTCTGGAAATTATCTGAGCCGCGTCTTTTCCCAGTCCGTTGAGGATTACTCTGAGAGGTTTTCTGCGGACTTTATTGGCCGATTTGGCTATTCCTATGGCTCCTTCAGCTGCTGCGAAAGATTCATGGCCCGCCAGAAATGCGAAGCACTCCGTCTCTTCTCTGAGGAGCATAGCCGCCAGATTTCCGTGTCCCAGACCTACTTTTCTGTCCTCGGCTACAGAACCTGCAAGGCAAAATGCCTGTAGTCCCTCGCCTATGGCTTCCGCCGCGTCGGCAGCTTTGGCACAGCCTTTCTTTAAGGCTATGGCCGCGCCGGCCGTATATGCCCAGCAAGCGTCTTCAAAGCATATTGGCTGAATACCCTTCACTATTTCATAAGGATCAAATCCGGCCTCTCTGCATATAGCCGCCGCTTCTGAGAGGTCCTTAATGGAATATTTCTCAAGGGCAGCCTGGATCTTATGGATTTTTCTGTCGTAATTTTCAAATGTGATCATCCCTGTCCCTCCTATTCCTTTCTCGGATCTATGGTCTTGACTGCTTCATCAAATCTTCCGTAAGTGCCGCCGGCCTTTTCCATGGCCTTTTGAACATCGTCCCCGGCTTTGATGGCGTCCATGAGCTTACCCATGTTGACGTATTTATATCCTATGATGTTGTCCTCCTCATCAAGGCCTATCTCCATTATGTAGCCTTCAGCCAGCTCCAGATATCTTGGTCCTTTGGCCTTGGTGGAATATATGGTTCCCACCTGGCTCCTGGTTCCTTTTCCCAGGTCTTCAAGACCGGCGCCTACAGCAAGTCCGCCCTCCGAAAAAGCCGATTGGCTTCGTCCATATACTATCTGCAGAAAGAGTTCTCTCATAGCTGTATTTATGGCGTCGCATACCAGATCGGTGTTCAATGCTTCAAGGAGAGTCTTTCCTACCAGTATTTCTCCGGCCATGGCGGCCGAATGAGTCATGCCTGAGCATCCCAGCGTCTCCACCAGGGCTTCTTCTATGATCCCGTCTTTGATGTTTAAAGTAAGCTTGCATGCTCCCTGCTGAGGCGCGCACCAACCTACTCCGTGAGTAAGTCCGGATATGTCCGAAACTTCTTTTACCTGTACCCATTTTCCCTCCTGAGGAATCGGGCTGGGACCGTGATAAGCGCCTTTATGAACGGGACACATATTTTCTACTTCTTTTGTGTATATCATCTTGTCCTCCTAAAAAATCCAACGCAGCTCAATATATCTGCTCATTATATTTAAGCACAAAGGAGGTGATATTTCAAGTAAAAAGCGGATGCAGCAAACTGCATCCGCTTCTGATGATATATCTCTTGTCCTCATATATTATCTTTTATTCTTCACCGTCACGGCAGTTCCCGCAAGACATGCCGAGGCCAAAATCATAGCTATCATGTAAAGACCCATCTGGTTCTCATCACCTGTCTTAGGAGTCTGAGCCTGATTTTCAGATACGGCAGCCTCTGCCACACCGCATCTTACACATTTACCGTCTTTATACTCATGTCCCAAAGCTTTCACGGTCTCGCCCTTTATAACTTCTTTACATGTAGGGCAAGTTCTATCGCCTGTGTAGCCGTCTTCTGTACAAGTCGCCGATACGGCTCCCGAGACTTCTGCCTCTTCTACGTCGTGACTGCACTTAGCTGTGATGCGGCCTTCTCCGTTTACATCAGCGTAAGGAGAATTCTCGGCCGTTATAGTAGGAAGTCCGCTGTCTGCATCTACAGGGAAGGATTCGATATAATTAGCTAAAACCATGTAGTCCTCCATCACATAGTCCAGAACATTCACAGCTCCGTCGAACATGGCGAACCCGTCTCCCAGATCTCTCAGGGTATAGTTATATCCGGCCAGATTATATTTAGCGTTGACATCAAGAGGTTTATAGCTGTCAGTGTCCTTATCGTAGATCATGACGTTTCTGACTCTGTATTCTCCCGTAGGTCCTCCTGTCCATACTCCTTTTTCATCTTTCTGTACGGTAGATTCGATATAAGGATTTATCTCATATGTCATCCCTGATACGTGAAGGAATCCGCCGGACTCTCCCGGATAATCCTTGGCGCCCCATTCAAGAGCGTCCAGAAGCTGTTGTCCTGTCACAGTCTGAAGACATGCGACATTGCCGAAGGTGTGTATATCCTTGCAGGAAAGATAAGAAATATCTCCCGTGATAGCTGTATTTCTTATTCCTCCGCCGTTCATCACAGCTACGTCTACGTCCAGATCCATATTATCAAACAGGTAATAGAGCGCATCGGCGGCAAAGTCTCCCGTATTAGTCTCCTGCATACGAACGAGACGATTTCCGTCGTCATCATAATTATCGAGAGTCACATCTGCATGTCCTACGACTACTCCCAGTTTAGTCTCGATATCCGCAATCCACTTATCTTCTATGGAAGCCGTCGCTGCTTCTCTATCCACTCCATCTGCATATTCTATGAGCTGAGTGCTTATGACTCCGTCTGCCGATATAGTCATCTTGCCTACGGCTCCGAAATAAGAACCGGTCTGAGTCAGGAGAACCTGATTCCCATCTTTGTCTTCTATCATATCGCTTTCGACGGTGCTGTGAGAATGACCGTCGATGAAAGCGTCAAGTCCGGAAGTGTTAGCTATTACGTCTGTAGATCTCCATGGGGCTGATCCCGTATCTATACCCAGGTGTCCCAGCGCTATGACATAATCTGCTCCCGCAGCCTTCGCTTCATCTATGGATTTCTGTACGTCATCATAGAGGGCTTTTCCGTCAGAGCCTCCTGAAATACCATATATATAGTTGCCGTTCTCATCCTGGAAGTAAGACGGTGTGGATTTGGTAAATGATTCCGGAGTCGTTATTCCCACAAATGCGATCTTTACTCCGTCTCTTTCAAAGATCTTATAGCTGTCGAGAACATTATCGCCCCTGATCCCGTCTTTTTCCTCATAGAAATTACATGAAACATAAGGGAATCCGCCGTTTTGAGCTACATCTAAAGCTCTCATCATACCGTAATCAAATTCGTGGTTTCCCAGCGTAGCCAGATCGTATCCGGCAGATTTCATCAATTCTATGATATTCTTTCCGTCATCCATTGATCCGTAAGCAGTTCCCTGAATGTGGTCTCCGCAATCCACCAGAAGGGTATTTTCTCCCAGACTTTCTTTATAGGAAGCCAGCCTGGAATAGCTCCATGAATCGTGGGCCTGATCTCCGTCTCCTACTTGTCCGTTGTTGATATAAGTATGAATATCATTAGTATAGAGTATGGTTATATCCTCCGTCTGCGCCGCGGCATACATAGGCACTGCAAGAGTAAATATCATACATAATACTACCAGCATACTCAGCCAACGTTTAGCATGACCTTTCATTTTGTCTCTCCTTTCAAAATTCGGCATTTTGCTATGACTTACTTAGTATTATACATATCTTCAGGTCCATACCACAAGCAGTTATTTGTAAAATGCTCCTCAAATTTTGAAGTATACAATATCCATACCCTGCTCTTTCCCGACGCTTGCGTTGGAGGCGGCCTTTTTTCGGAGAAGCGCCGGCTTTTTCAAAATCGAAAGACCGGCCCTCCGGCCGGTCCCATCTCTATCATATATTTAGCTAAGTTCCTTTTTCATAGCGGAAAGAGCATTTTTTTCCAGCCTGCTTACCTGAGCCTGAGATATGCCGATCTCTCTGGCAACCTCCATCTGGGTTTTTCCTTCAAAAAATCTTATATTCAGAATATGTCTCTCTCTCGGACTGAGCTTATCCATCGCTTCAGAAAGCGATATATTTTCTATCCATTTGGTATCGGTATTCTTAGTATCGGAGACTTGATCCATCACGTATATAGCGTCGCCGTCATCGTGAAAGACAGGTTCAAAGAGGGAGACAGGTTCCTGAATAGATTCGAGAGCCGTAACCACATCCTCTCTGTTTACCCCCATGGAAAGGGCTATCTCTGTCACCGTCGGTTCTCTCTGCATATCGCGGGAGAGAACTTCTTTTGCCTGCAGGGATTTGTATGCCAGGTCTCTGAGAGATCTGGAAACTCGTATGGAATTATTGTCTCTCAAATATCTGCGGACTTCTCCTATTATCATCGGCACCGCGTATGTGGAGAATTTGACTCCGTGGCTCATATCAAAATTGTCCAGAGCTTTGATCAGTCCTATACATCCGACCTGAAAAAGGTCGTCAGGGTTTTCTCCCCTGCTGGCGAATCTCTGTATGACGCTGAGGACCAGTCTGAGATTTCCTTTGATAAATTTGTCTCTGACCGAATCATCGCCGGCCTTGATCTTTTCGAGCATTTCGGTCATTTCTGCCTCTTTGTAAAGAGGCAGTCTTGCAGTATCTACACCGCAGATTTCAACTTTGTTAGCCATAAATACATACCAATCCTATCCACAAATATTTTAGTTTAGTTATGTACTGCGGCCACCAAAGTTATGTGTGCCAATGTGTGGGAATCAAGTGCTTTAGGCCTTCATCCCAGCTTTTTTATTTCCTTTTGAAGCCTTGAAATTATCCGCTTCTCCAGGCGTGATATGTATGACTGGGAGATTCCCAGTTTATCGGCGACTTCTTTCTGCGTCATCTCTTTTCCGCTCTTGAGTCCGAACCTCATCTCCATGAGTTCTTTTTCTCTGGGCTCTAGCTTTTTCATGGCTCCGTACAGAAGCGTCCTGTTCACTTCATCTTCCAGCCTGTGATATACTACGTCGTTCTCTGTCCCCAGAATATCTGACAGCAGCAGTTCATTGCCGTCCCAGTCTACATTGAGCGGTTCGTCCAGACTCACTTCACTTTTCAGCTTTGTCGTCCTTCTCAGATACATCAGTATCTCATTTTCTATGCACCTGGACGCATAAGTAGCCAGTTTTATATTTTTCTCTAATTTGAACGTGTTTACAGCCTTTATGAGACCTATGGTTCCTATGGAAATCAGGTCTTCCACATTCACCCCGGCGTTTTCAAATTTTTTGGAGATATATACGACGAGTCTCAGGTTTCGTTCTATCAATATGCTCCTGGCCTCCTGACTTCCGCCCGCATATTCTTTTAGGAGCTTCGTCTCCTCGTCCCTGGCCAGCGGCGGAGGAAGCACATCGCTGCCGCCTATATAAAACAGAGCCTTCTTCTTATTTCGGATTACCTCCTTAAGCCGTTTGATCATCAGGCTAAACTGTATTGTAGGCAAAAACCTGAATTCTTTATACATCTTTCAGCAATCCTCCCTCTAAAAAGTCTCTGTTCATAAGGACTTCGAAGCCTTCGAATCTGCCCTTATAGAACGCTATGTAAGCCCCTTCGGTCTTGTGATCCTCAAATATTATCTCATCTGTTCTGAGGGCTTCGAGACTGCCTGCTTCGACGCCTACGCCGTGATACGGTATTATCCTGTACCGGCTGGGCATATCTTTTGCGCCGAAGGGCAGCCTTGACGCTCCTCGGTTGTCTAAGAGCACCACCGGCTTGCCGGTCACAGGTTCTCTCAAACAGTTTCCCGAATCGACAAAAGCTTCGAAGAAATAGCTTTTGCCATCTATTATCAAACACACTCTCCCCTTCATGTTCATTTCCGCCTTGCGTCTTCTCACCAGTTTTACGAACCAGTAGGTCAGTCCGAAGGCAAGTATTCCAAAGCACAGCAGTCTGAAATACGTGACTGCGTCCATGTATATTATCCCCTGGTGAGATACGGCAGGCTGCTGCCTCCACAGAAGCAGCGCCATCACCGCACCCCCTGAAAGGAAAGTCAGCGCTAAAAAAAGCCCGGTAGTCTTAACGATCTCCCTCAGCCCAAAGGCCGCGGCCGCGCACAGCGTACCGGCTAAAAGCCTGAGAACCGCTGACCAGCCGCCGTTTAAAGGAAGAAATATTATGAAGCCGCTCAGTCCGCATAAAACTGCGGCAAGTAATATCCGCATCTTCGCGGGCATACGGCCTGTAAGTTTTCCTGTCAGAAGTATCAGGAGCAGCCCCGCTATGAAGTTTTCTATAAACAGGTATTCTCCATAAATGACCATCTCATGCCTCGTTCGTTAATGATACAACAGAGCGTCCGAGAAGTATGTCGAATCCTGCTCAAATTGAAAAAAATTTAAAACAAGCCGCCTCCGTTGGAATCACTCCTTCGGGGCGGCTTTCGCATGTTCTTTCTATATTACTTTTATATAGCTTTTTGTTCCTTTTCCTTCTCGTTTTATTTCGTAGACGCCTCTGACGTTTATCTGTCTCATTTCAAGTACAGACTCAGCTTCTCCTATGTCAGACGTCCTGAGGTAGACGCCTGTGCCGCATGATCTTACAAGTTCCTGAGGCAATCTCTTCAGCTGCGCTTTTATGCCTGCTTCACTGAGCATATCCTGCGCATAAGCCGCCTTATAAAACGAAGAAAAGGCCATGATATATTCTTTTTCCACTTTCAAACAGCCTCCTATCGGTTCTTCCGACTTAAATCGGAGCGTGGCTCCCGGCAAACTCACCTGCCTTTCTGCAGCGAAAAGCTCTCAGGCGATCGGCTATCAGATACAGATAGCAGATTTTGGCTCCTCAGACTTTGGCGGAAAACCACAATTACTCGCCGCCGAAAGTCTGAAATCCCTCCGCAGAGGCGGGGATATCCGGCGTTCGTCGTTTATCTTCAGTATGTAAGACAGGCGGCTGCCGCTAAAATATTTTTTTAAAGAATCTTGATACCATCTGCCGGAAAGAAGCTTTATTTACATCGCCGGCCGCTACCAGTGAATATTCTGCTATCTTCTCCTCGTTCTGATACACTTCCAATACTCCTATTTCATCTCCTTTTACGAGAGGTAGAGATACTTTATCTTCTAATTTTACCTTAGTCGTGATATTACCTGCTCCGCCTTTTTCTACAAGGGCCGTTATCCGTTCGTCCGCAACAGCTTCGACTTTCTGAGGATTTCCTCTCTCCACCGTGATCTTTTCTATGGCCTCTCCTTTTTCGGCCACTATGTGAGTCTCATAGTTGGCAAACCCGTAATCGAGAATCTTGCTCACTTCCTGATTTCTAATGTCTGAAGTCTCGCAGCCTAAAGCTACTGCTATGAGATGTGTGTCTCCTCTGGTAGCCGATGCCGAAAGGCAATAGCCTGCGTCGCTGGTAAATCCGGTCTTGATCCCGTCACATCCCTGATACTGTTTTATGAGCTTATTGGTGTTGGTGAGGCCAAACTCCTTTTCCTTACCCGGCAAACCTACTGTTATGGTGTCCTGCCATGTGGTAAACCATTTTCTGGTCTCTTCATATTTATACAGTTCTTTAGACATTATTGATATATCATATGCGCTGGAATAATGTTCTGCTACAGGGAGTCCGTTGGTATTTACGAAATGACTGTCTCTCATGCCCAGCTCTTTGGCCTTTTCGTTCATTCTTTCTACGAATATTTCCTCACTGCCTGCTACATATTCGGCCAGAGCGACACATCCGTCGTTGGCGCTGGCCATGGCCACTCCTTTCAGGAGTTCCTGCACCGTGTGGGTTTCCCCGACTTCCATGTACATCTGACTTCCTCCCATGGAGGCCGCTCGCTCCGATATGGTGACCTCATCATCCAAACTTATCTTCCCTGCGTCTACCGAATCCATCACCAGCAGCATGGTCATCACCTTGGTTACAGATGCAAGAGGCAGTTCTTCGTGAGCATTTTGCTGGAACAAAACCTTCCCTGTATCAGCGTCGATCAGTACAGCCCCTTTCGCCGCTACTTCAAAAGGCGCTTTATCTTCTTCGGCAGGTGCTTCGTCACTTACTGTCTCCAGTTCTATAGGGTCTTGTTTTGGCAGGTTTCGTCCTATTCCCACAAAGGCGCACAATATCACTGCACATCCTAAAACACTGATAAATATCTTTTTTCTCGCGCCGGAAAGTTTGGCTCTGATGTCGCCTGCCCCGGCCTGCGGATCTTTACTTTTGGCTTCTCTCTTGTTAATCCGGGCTTCCCTGACTTTTCTCTTTAACTTCATAAAAAAGCGCCGTCCTTTCTACATATATGGTCTCTAAAATATATGTGGCAGGACGAAGAATATGCTGTAAAAGAAACGGCTCTGAAGCGGCGCCGCGCCAGATTTAAAAAAGCGAGAATATTATCTTGTATGCTTCACTTTATAAAAAAGGATAAATCCCCCCTCGGCTGCTGTCAAAGCGCTTGGATGTCCGATGGATTAACGGCAGAAAGCAGCGCTCATCCGAGGGGATGTTGTATTTTTGCACTGTCTCATCATAAAAATACAGCATTAGTCTGGGTTTTCCTGCTATTTATAAAGCAAAAACACTGCTATGCTGTATTATTTTAAAAATTTTCAATTTTCTTCAACAATTTTAAAAGAAAGTGTTGTAAAATCCGCAGTAAAAATTAGATTCTACAGCATGGCTTTCAGTCAGGCACATAAAATGAGCATTTTATTCGCATCATGTTGCAGAATTGGTAGTAAAGGCGAATAAAATGCAACTACGTAATCAAAACAACATAGAGCGGAGCAAACTGCTCCGCTCCACTGGCGATTCAAAGTATAAAGTATTCGGTACGCTCTTTTCTAAGGAACAATTATAGCTCTCGTTATCTTTCTGTCTGCCGACATCTGCAGAGCCTCGCCTATCTCATCCAGAGAAAATTTCCTCTCGGAAAATTCTTTGAACGGATATTTATCCTGATATTTCTCTAAAAACTCCAGTGATTTATGCAGATATTCAGGCAGGTACCTGACTACTCCAAAGACCGTCAGAGCTTTTCTCGTTATATAGCCCGGAGAGATTTCGGCGCTTACAGCAGTCGAGTTTATGCCTATCACAATATACCTTCCCATAACTCCGAGGTGGCGTATCCCTTCGTCAAACGCTCCTGCAAAGCCTGTGACCTCCAGGGCGACATCTGCGCCTCCTCCCGTAAGCTCCCTCACCAGTTCTTCTCTTTCGGAGAGTTCCCTGACTTCTGAAATATCTATAGTATGATCGGCTCCGAATCTCCTTGCAAGATCCAGCCTCTCCTTTACTCCGTCGATCACTATGACTTTGGCTCCCTTTTCCTTAGCGATGGCAGAAGCGTAAAGCCCCAGCCCTCCGGCGCCCTGGATGACAAGCGTCTCTCCCGCCTCAAGGCCCGCTCTCTCCAGACCGTAATATACCTGAGAAAAGGCGCAGTTGACGCCTACGGCCAGCTCATTGGGAACGCTGCCTGGAACCTTATAGAACATCTGCTCCGGATATATATAATAATGAGAGGCAAAAGTTCCTCCGAAATGAGGCCATTCTGACGGATCTGTTCCAAGATGTATATAAGCGTTTTCACAGAGGTCGTATCTTCCGGCGCGGCAGGCCTTACACTCTCCGCACGTGATGAAGTACGGCGCTACGATCCTGTCACCTATCTTCACCGGCTGACCCATGCTGTCAGTCTCCACGCCTTTTCCAAGCTTAAAAATTTCTCCTACGAACTCGTGACCCTGACAAGACGGCTTGCTGCCGGCTGTCGCTGCAGACGATCCTTTCCAGTTTTTGACGTCAGAACCGCATATATTAGTACACAGTACTTTTACCAATACTGCGCCGTCCTCAACTTTGGGAATAGGCTCCTCTGCAAACCCAAATTTCTTCTCTCCTTCAAAAAAAACAATTTTACCTTTCATCTCTCTTCTCCTCGATCAGGGAAAGATCAATCGGAGACACTACCGCTGAAAATAAGCTTGTTCATCACATGTTCATACTTGTCTACATCAGTCGCATAATCGAGAAAACATGTGCAGGCTCTTGTCTTATATTCGTTTTTCTTGGTAATGATACCGATCTCTCTGTATCCAATTTTTTCATTTAGCTTAACACAGGTAAGTCCGGGACTGTTAAACTTGTTATATATATAATACGGGCAGAAGACCACTCCCATATTATTAGCCACCATATCCAATATAAAGTTCCACTGAGTACTCACCAGGACTATGTTGGGGGCAAAACCAAGCCTTTTTATCTCCATTTCAGTCTGGCTGCCTATTTCTTTTCCGGCATTGTACAGAATCAGTCTCTGATCGTACATATCCTCATATCCCACGTTATGCTTTTGCGTTATGGGATTATCGACGCTGGCTACCAGAACGTTCTCCGAGTTAAGGATGCTGTAACTTTCAAAGTTTTCTTCATCTTCGGCTCCGTTAAGGTGGCGAAGGTCGATATACGCCAGGTCAAGATTCTTCTTAAGCAGTTCCTCTTTGAGAAGGTTGGTCTCTTTTTCAAAGATTGAAAAGGTTATCTGAGGATAAGAGGCATTAAATCCCGGTACTATATGCGAAAACAAGGCTCCGCCTCCCGCCACCGAAAGACCTATCCTCAGATGTCCTTTATCTATCCCTTCCTCCGTATAGGTGGTCTGAATGAGATCGTTATAATTGTCTAAAAGTCTGACAGCCTTTTCATAAAAGGCCTGTCCTGCATCTGTAAGCTTCTGTTTTCTCTGATAAGTATAGAAGAAGGTAAATCCCATCTCTTCTTCCATATTTTTGATAACCTTGCTCAAGGCAGGCTGAGAAATATAGAGCTTTTGCGACGCAAGCGAGTAACTGCCGTATTTAGCGATCTGCACAAAGTAGTTCAGCTGTTTGACATCCATGTTCTTACCTTTTCCTTTACTTAAAATATAGCTTTCTTTTTTTCAAAAAACAAATTATAATAATTTATACTTAATGATAACTTTAATATATTTCAGCTTGAAAATCAATTATGTTATAGTTCTGTTAGGGCATAATTGTTTTTTTAGCGGCACAAGCACA
>OHPX01000800.1_pt1 | contig 14067 bp, 11 predicted proteins | sample 1577801 | NCBI WGS metagenome assembly OHPX01 (sample SAMEA3879584, study PRJEB24766) | human gut metagenome | biome: human-associated habitat; feature: feces | place: USA | collected 1985/1987 | reverse complement strand
GGGCTCGCCCTTCGCCACATAGCCGAACGAGCGGTGGAACAGCACCGGTCCCTCAAACTTCACCTCATCGTTGTGCTTCACCAGCACGTTCACCATATCACCCAGAGCAAAGCCGGCGTTCACAAAGTCCTGATAATTGATATTGGTGCCCACGCAGCCGAAGTTCGGGCATATCATGGCCACATTGCCCTGTGCGCAGCCAGGTTTCACCACAGGCTTTGGGAACGGGATGGTGACAATCTCCTCCACCGGGTATGCAGGGCCCACACCTTCAAAATCTATCAGCCCGGCAGCCAGTTTGCCGCCGCAGTAACCGAACAAATCGCGCCCATGGAAAATAGCCACGTCATCCGTGCCTGCGCCCAGAAGGCGGTTGCGCGTCTCATCTATTTCGCGCACCTCATCAATGCCGAACTTTTCCTTTACCAGCGTAAGCGAACCGTTATCCGGCGTCACCACATAATAGCCGTTGGAAGTTTTTGCCACACAGGCCCTGCGCGGTGTGCCCACGCCGGGGTCCACCACAGAGACAAAAATGGTGCCCTTCGGCCAGAAAGGCATGCTTTGGTACAGGCGGTAGCTTGCCGTCCATGTGCAGAACTTCGTCACTTCATGGGTAAGGTTATAGATTTCAATTTCAGGGTCGATGCTTTTAATCGCGCCCATTACAGAACACACCGCACCGTCCTTCAGTCCAAAATCTGTGCTCAGAACAACAAATGGTTTCATAATATAAATTTTCTCCTTTTTCATATTGCGCCGCAGCGCCGGCTTTCTGGTAGCCGTTCAGCCCTGCAGTTTTTTCGTAAGCTGCAAACCGGTTCGGACTCTTTCTGTCAAAACGGGTACCACATCATAGGTTGTGCCACCAGGCGGTACATGATATAGCACACCGTGAACAGCGCCGTCGCTGCCGCCACTGCAAATGCGGCCTTGTCCATTTTTCCATAGGGCGGCTCTACATACCACGTGCGCGTTTTGTACTTGCCAAAACCGCGCAGGTCCAGCGCATCGGCGATGGTGCCCACATTGTCAAAAGTGTTCAGCACCAGCGGCCCCACAATGGAAATGATGCCCTTCAGTTTGGCGCCAAGCGTCGTCTTTTTCAAGTCAAGCTCCAGCCCTCGCGCCTGGATAGAGGCAGAGGAATTCCGATAATCCTGCATGATATTGGGCAGGTAACGCAGCGCAATGGAAAATATCATGGCCACCTTATACGGCATTCCGATGCGGTTGAACCCTGCGGCAAGCTGCGTCGGTGTCACCACAAAAATCAGCCACAGTGTCTCGGCGGGCATCACAAGGCGAGCAGAAAAACGGAACAGCTCTGTGCTGGTGCCCACAAATTCGCTGCCTATCTGCGGGTTGAACAGGTAAAACAGCACAAGGTTCACGTAGTTCAGCCCCAGCGCCACAGCCATCAGCGCCCCCACCAGCTTCCAGTTCGGCTTCAGCGAGACGAGCGCTGCCGCCGAAATTACCGTCACCGCCAACAGGATACGGAAATCGAACGTCGCAATGATGAGCACGGTAAACACGATAAACAGCAGCACCTTCACCTGTCCGCACAGCCGCTGCAAGGGCAGTTCGCCCGGTGAAAAACGCACGAGCCCATTACTGTTCACCTGCCCTCACCATCCTTTCATAATGGATAAAGTGGCGCACAAATGCCTCAGGCGGCAGCCCGGCACGCCGTGCCAGAGCGCACAGCGAAGTTTCTTTCAAGTGCGCGCGCTGCAGGACAGCTTCATTGCTCAAAACCCGGAACACATCGCCGTCAGCTATTTTTTCGCCGTCTGCCATCACAATAACCCTGTCCGTATATTCGATGGCAAGATGCATATCGTGCGTGATGAACACGACGGTAAGGCCCATCTTCCGGTTCAGCTCGTCCAAAAACTCCATAATCTCACGGTAATGGCGAAAATCCTGCCCGGCAGTGGGCTCGTCCAGAATCATCACCTTCGGCTGTGTAACAAGCAGCGAGGCGATGGTGACACGCTTCTTCTGCCCATAGCTCAGGGCAGATACAGGCCAGTTTTTCATGCCGGAAAGGCCGCACAGCTCCATCACCTGTTCAAATTTTCCGTCAATTTCCTCTTTGGAAGCACCTCGCAGGGTAAGTGCCAATGTCACTTCCTCGCGTATCATGTCCTTGATAAGCATGTGGTTCGGGTTCTGCATTACATAGCCAATACGCTCGCCTATCTCTTTGATGGACAGGCTGGCATAATCTTTCCCCTCCACCAGAACGCTTCCGTCCTTTGGGCGCCTGATACCCATCAGCATATGGGCAATGGTAGATTTTCCGGCCCCGTTTTTGCCCACCAGCGCCACACGCTCGCCCTGGAAAAGCTGGAATGACACGTCTTTCAGTACGGGCTTTTTGTCATAAGAAAAAGAAACATGCTGCAGTTCTGCTACACATGGGCCTGTCTGCCGCACCAGCGGCGGCACCGGCTGCGCGAACCAGGCGCGCAGATGATCCAGCTTGCCTTCCAGACCATTGTCCTGCCAGTCCACTTCTTCCGGCTTCACGCCGCCCTGCTGCCCCAGATCTTTACCCTGGATACCGTGCTCCGTCCCCAGCAGGTACTTGAGCATAAACTCATGACCTTTACCGGAAGAACCGAGCAGGTTAGAACGCCAGATGAACAGGTTGCGCGGGTGGTTTTTACCGTTTTCTGGTTGTTCTGCCGCAAAACGGATAGAACCCTCTTTCAGGGATTTCACGGTGTAATCCACCGGATTCATGCCCGCTTTTTCCGCTTCGCGAGCGATAGTTAGCGGGTTAGTGCCTAACTGCGGCGCAGACGGCAGCCAGCCCATACGTTCTGCACGGACGTTAAAGTCGATCAAGTGTCCGGTATAACGGGATTTATCCGCCATCGGCGACAGCAACTCGTCTGCGGTCACGGTTTCATAACGCCACTGGCTGGAGTGGTTATAAAAATAAGAGGTGCTGTTCATGTGACGCGCCGGACGCTGCCAGTCGAGGGCAAACGCCAGCGGCTGCCAGCCGGTTTGCGGACGCAGTTTTTCCTGACCTACATAGTGCGCCCAGCCACCCCCGCTCTGACCGACACAGCCGCAGAAAATCAGCATGTTGATCAGACCACGATAGTTCATATCGAGGTGATACCAGTGGTTCAGCCCCGCACCGACGATAATCATCGAACGACCGTGCGTTTTATCCGCGTTATCGGCAAATTCACGGGCGATGCGAATAATCTGGCTGCGAGAAACGCCGGTAATCTGCTCGGCCCACGCAGGGGTGTAAGCTTTCACATCGTCGTAGCTGGTTGCGCAGTTAACGTCGTTCAGGCCACGTTCCAGACCATAGTTTGCCAGCGTCAGATCGTAAACGGTGGTCACCAGAGCGGTGCGGCCATCAGCCAGTTGCAGGCGTTTCACCGGCAGCTTGTGCAGCAGAATGTTTTCCAGTTCCACTTTGTTGAAGTGTTCAGTGCCGTCGCCACCAAAGTACGGGAAGCCCACCTCAGCGATCTCATCCTGGCTACCCAGCAGGCTCAGTTGCAGCTCGGTTTCTTCGCCAGTTTTGCCGTCGCGCTGCTCAAGATTCCATTTGCCCTTCTCGCCCCAGCGGAAGCCAATAGAACCGTTCGGCGCAACCATTTCGCCATTGGTATTAAAGGCGACTGTTTTCCATTCCGGATTGTTTTCCTGGCCCAGCGCATCCACCAGATCGGCAGCGCGCAGCATACGACCCGCAGCGTAGTAACCGTCGCGCTCTTCCAGCATCACCAGCATCGGCATGTCGGTGTAGCGACGCACATAGTCGGTGAAATACTGGCTTGGGTTGTCGAGGTGGAATTCACGCAGCATTACGTGGCCCATCGCCAGCGCCATTGCCGCATCGGTGCCCTGTTTCGGTGCCAACCACAGATCGCACAGTTTGGCGATTTCAGCGTAGTCTGGCGTGACGGCAACAGTTTTGGTGCCTTTGTAACGCACTTCAGTAAAGAAGTGAGCATCCGGGGTACGCGTCTGCGGCACGTTTGAACCCCAGGCGATGATGTAGCTGGAGTTGTACCAGTCAGCAGATTCCGGTACGTCAGTCTGCTCGCCCCAGGTTTGCGGAGATGCAGGAGGCAGGTCGCAGTACCAGTCGTAGAAGCTTAAGCAAGTACCGCCAAGCAGCGAGAGATAGCGCGCGCCGGAAGCGTAAGAAACCATCGACATTGCCGGAATTGGCGAGAAGCCAGCGACGCGGTCCGGGCCGTAGTTTTTGATGGTGTAAACGTTAGAGGCGGCGATCATTTCATTCACTTCCTGCCAGGAAGAACGAACAAAACCACCGCGTCCACGCGCCTGCTTAAAGCTTTTCGCTTTATCGGCGTCTTCAATGATAGAAGCCCATGCCTCAACCGGATCGCTATGCAGCGCCTTCGCTTCACGCCACATTTTCATCAGGCGTTTGCGCATCATCGGGTATTTCAGACGGTTGGCGCTGTAAAGATACCAGGAGTAGCTGGCACCACGCGGGCAGCCGCGAGGTTCATGGTTTGGCAGATCCGGGCGAGTACGCGGATAGTCAGTCTGCTGGGTTTCCCAGGTCACCAGACCGTTTTTAACGTAGATTTTCCAGCTGCAGGAGCCGGTGCAGTTTACCCCGTGGGTAGAGCGGACGATTTTGTCATGCTGCCAACGCTGGCGATATCCATCCTCCCAGTCACGGTTGGTATTGAGAAGCTGGCCATGCCCATCGGCAAAGGTTTCACCCTTCTGTTTGAAGTAGCGAAACCGGTCCAGGAATTTACTCATCGGTTTTCTCCTGTGGGAGCCTGTCGGCCCTCTGATAAATCGACATTGCTAATGTTTAAGGGCAAGGTAACGCTCTGAAACAGCGTGGGAATTGATAACGATCAAGAGTGATGGGGATGAAAAATAAAGTAAATTCCTAAGATACCCCTTTAGGATAATTAACAGCCACAACATAACAGACTGTAAATTAAGACGTTTTATACCTGTAGTTATTTAAACTATTAAGATTTTTATGCAGATGGGTATTAAGGAGTATTCCCCATGGGTAACATATTAATGGCTCTTAATGAAATCCGGCGAAATAAGCCACTCACACATGAGTATGTTGTAACTAAACGACAGATAAAAAAAGCGCGACATCATGCCGCGCAAAGGATAATCAAATATTAAGATTTATTTTTTAGAATGCCGACCATATACCGCCCAAGTAATCACTACACAGGCGATATAGAAAATCAAAAATACTTTCATTGCGCCGACTGGCGAACCCGTTAATGCCAGCGAGCTACCGAACGCTTTCGGGATAAAGAAGCCACCAATCGCGCCAATCGCAGAGATGAAACCCAGCGCCGCCGCCGTGTCGGTTGCTGCTTCACGCATCGCACGTTCGTCAGAACCCCCTTCTGCTTTCACGCGATCCATTGTCAGTTTACGGAAGATCACGGAAATCATCTGGAAAGTGGAACCACTACCCAGCCCAGCTGTCAGGAACAGCGCCAGGAAGACTGCGAAGAACGCCATGAAGCTTCCGCCCTGTCCGTCAGTCGGTAAGGTCAGGAACAGCAGGCCGCTGAAAATTGCCATCAGAATAAAGTTCACCAGCGTGACACGAGTTCCGCCAAGACGGTCAGATAATGCACCACCTGCAGAACGCGCCAGCGCACCAATAAACGGCCCGAAGAAAGCGTATTGCAGAATCTGAACATCCGGGAACTGCGTTTTTGACAGCATCGCAAAGCCCGCGGAGAAGCCGATGAAGGAGCCGAAGGTTGCCAGATACAGCAGGCTCATAATCCACAGATGACCCCGTTTGAGTACCGGCAACTGCTCCTTGATGGAGGCTTTCGAGGTAGCAAGATCGTTCATGCCAAACCACGCCGCAATGGTGAAGATGGCAAGGAACGGCACCCATACCCAGGACGCATTCGCCAGATACAGCTCAGTCCCATCCGGCTGTTTGACACCCTGGCTACCAAATACTGCGAAAATCGACAGTGATACCACCAGCGGAGCAACCAACTGCATGACGCTGACGCCCATGTTGCCCAGACCACCATTCAGACCCAGCGCGCCACCCTGCTTCTGTTTCGGAAAGAAGAAGCTGATGTTTGCCATACTGGAAGCGAAGTTCGCGCCAGCAAAGCCGCACAGTAGAGAGATGATGATGAAGACGCTATAAGGCGTGGAGGTATCCTGCACGGCAAAACCCAGCCAGACGCAAGGAATAATCAGAATACCGGTGCTGAACGCCGTCCAGCGACGACCACCGAAGATAGGAACCATAAAGGAGTATGGAACACGTAATAACGCGCCAGAAACCGAAGGCAGCGCAGTCAACATAAATAGCTGATCGGTCGTAAAATTAAAACCGACTTTCGGTAAGTTCACCGCAACAGCGCTGAACAACATCCATACGCAAAACGCCAGCAGCAGACAGGGAACGGAAATCCACAGGTTGCGGCTGGCAATACGTTGACCGCGTTGTTGCCAGAACGCAGGATCTTCCGGTCGCCAATCTGTAATGACAGCTCCAGTAGCCCTTTCGGGGGCGGATGAGTGACTCATAGACACCTCTGATACTCGTTTCGATGTCTGCCACCTTAGTGTCTGTAGCTAAAGGCAATTTGATGTAAATCAAACGATAAGATAACTTTATCTATCATTGATATTTATCATTACCCATAGTGAGTACAGTGATTTCATAAAAATTATGAGATTTTTCACGGTGCTGTAAAATCCCTACCCTTACCGATGTAAAGCGACTAACCACGCGGCAAATAAGGAGTAACTCTTTCCGGGTATGGGTATACTTCATCCAATAGCCGAGAATACTGCCATTCCAGAATGTATCGTCACATTCATTAAGGTTATTGCTCATTTAAAGCCTGAAGGAAGAGGTTTACATGCTTAAACGTTGTCTCTCTCCGCTCACCCTGGTTAATCAGGTTGCGCTTATTGTGTTGCTTTCTACTGCTATTGGACTGGCAGGGATGGCGGTTTCTGGCTGGCTGGTGCAAGGCGTTCAGGGCAGCGCCCATGCGATCAACAAAGCGGGATCGCTGCGCATGCAAAGTTACCGTCTGTTGGCAGCAGTGCCATTAAGCGAGAAAGACAAGCCCTTAATTAAAGAGATGGAACAAACAGCATTTAGCGCCGAATTAACCCGAGCAGCAGAACGAGACGGACAACTGGCGCAATTACAGGGTTTACAAGATTACTGGCGTAATGAACTGATCCCTACGCTGATGCGTGCACAAAACCGCGAAACGGTGTCAGCGGATGTCAGCCAGTTTGTTGCCGGGCTTGATCAGCTGGTATCTGGTTTTGACCGTACCACGGAAATGCGCATTGAGACAGTGGTACTGGTCCATCGGGTAATGGCGGTATTTATGGCACTTTTACTGGTGTTCACTATTATCTGGTTGCGGGCGCGATTGCTACAACCGTGGCGGCAACTGCTGGCAATGGCGAGTGCCGTCAGTCATCGCGATTTTACCCAACGCGCAAACATCAGCGGGCGCAACGAAATGGCGATGCTTGGAACTGCGTTGAACAATATGTCTGCAGAATTGGCCGAAAGTTATGCCGTACTTGAGCAGCGGGTTCAGGAGAAAACCGCCGGGCTGGAGCATAAAAATCAGATCCTCTCTTTTTTATGGCAGGCCAACCGCCGATTGCATTCCCGCGCCCCGCTGTGTGAACGCCTGTCACCTGTACTCAACGGCTTACAGAATTTGACCCTGCTACGTGATATCGAACTGCGGGTGTATGACACTGATGATGAAGAGAATCATCAGGAGTTTACCTGCCAGCCAGATATGACTTGTGATGATAAAGGCTGCCAGCTCTGCCCACGCGGCGTATTACCCGTTGGCGATCGCGGCACAACCCTGAAGTGGCGGCTGGCTGACTCTCATACGCAGTACGGTATTTTGCTGGCGACTCTGCCGCAGGGGCGTCATCTTAGCCATGATCAACAACAACTGGTGGATACCCTGGTTGAACAACTCACCGCCACGCTGGCGTTGGATCGCCATCAGGAACGTCAGCAACAGTTGATCGTGATGGAAGAGCGTGCCACCATTGCGCGCGAACTGCACGATTCTATTGCCCAATCTCTCTCTTGCATGAAGATGCAGGTGAGTTGTTTACAGATGCAGGGCGATGCGCTGCCAGAAAGCAGCCGCGAACTGTTAAGTCAGATCCGTAACGAACTGAATGCATCCTGGGCGCAGTTGCGTGAATTGCTCACCACATTCCGTTTGCAGCTCACCGAGCCTGGATTACGTCCGGCGCTGGAGGCGAGTTGCGAAGAGTACAGCGCCAAATTTGGCTTCCCGGTGAAGCTGGATTATCAATTGCCACCTCGTCTGGTGCCTTCGCATCAGGCAATCCACTTGTTGCAAATTGCCCGTGAGGCATTAAGTAACGCCCTCAAACATTCGCAAGCGAGTGAAGTCGTGGTGACGGTGGCGCAAAACGATAATCAGGTCAAGCTGACCGTCCAGGATAACGGCTGCGGCGTGCCTGAAAATGCCATCCGCAGCAATCACTACGGCATGATAATAATGCGCGACCGTGCGCAAAGTTTACGAGGCGATTGCCGCGTCCGCCGTCGTGAATCAGGTGGCACCGAAGTGGTTGTCACCTTTATTCCCGAAAAAACTTTCACAGACGTCCAAGGAGATACCCATGAGTAATCAGGAACCGGCTACTATCCTGCTGATCGACGATCACCCGATGTTGCGAACTGGCGTAAAACAGCTTATCAGTATGGCACCCGATATCACCGTGGTTGGCGAAGCGAGTAATGGCGAACAGGGTATTGAACTGGCGGAATCTCTTGATCCCGATCTGATCCTGTTAGATCTCAATATGCCCGGCATGAATGGTCTGGAAACGCTGGATAAACTCCGCGAAAAGTCCCTCTCAGGGCGCATTGTGGTATTCAGCGTCTCTAACCATGAAGAAGATGTGGTCACCGCACTGAAACGCGGCGCGGATGGCTATCTGTTAAAAGATATGGAACCGGAAGATCTGCTGAAAGCATTGCATCAGGCAGCTGCTGGCGAAATGGTATTAAGCGAAGCATTAACGCCTGTTCTGGCCGCCAGCTTGCGCGCTAACCGTGCCACTACTGAGCGCGATGTTAACCAGTTAACCCCACGCGAGCGCGATATTCTCAAGCTGATTGCCCAGGGTTTGCCGAACAAGATGATTGCCCGCCGCCTGGATATCACCGAAAGCACAGTAAAAGTGCACGTCAAGCACATGCTGAAGAAAATGAAGCTCAAGTCTCGCGTGGAAGCAGCAGTATGGGTGCATCAGGAGCGCATTTTCTGATTACAGTTCCCAGCGCAGTTCGTCGTTTGACAATGCGTCGAACGGTTCGACAAGCGTTAGCGTGATCTCATTGGAGGAGACACGCTGCCCCTGGTTATCTTCCACCACTACAGATAATCGCCAGTGATTGCTTGCCCCTTCCCCGTTTTGCCAGTCAGGCATGATCAGCGTCCAGCCCTCCGCGCTGTTGGCTTGTGCGCCCGACGTCAAACTTAATATCTGCGTATCGCCCTGCCAAATCAGTTGCCGAATACCATAACGACTGCGGATTTGTAATTTCAGCGGCACTGTTTCGCCTGGTTTAAGATCCCACGGCGGTGTCGCCAGAAACACCGTTAACGTTTTTCGCTGTCGGTACTCAAGAGTCGGTAGATTATTTCGCTGCGGATTATCATAGCGACTACCACGTAACGACTGACTTTCGGCAACCTCGCCCGCAGAAAGTTGTTTTTTGAGCGGGACACCAAAGCGGTAGTTAAGATTCAGCCCGAGGTTATTTTGATTCTCGCCACTTTCACCCTGTTTATGCTGGGCCGTCACAGTGACTAAGGGCACAGGGGTGTAATTTAATCCCAGACTCAATGCGACGGGATTGTGATAACCCGTACCAGAGTTAAACAAATCAACACGATCACCAAAATACTGTTCTACGCTGACACTGGTATTGAGGTGTTGATAGAACGGCATGCGCATCCGGGCTGTCAGGTCGTACCCGCGCGCCATCCGTTGTTCCTGCGTGGCTGTCTGTTCGTGCCATGCAGCAAACGGCTGGTAAAAGTTTGCCGATAGTCGCAAATATTCGCCCCACGCTTCGGCACCAAAGCCCGCTCGCTGAAGATTTTCGTCCAGCAAGTAGTCATAAAAAGTGTTATAACCCACCAGCCAGCTGCCGCGCGCCCAGCGTTGCCCAACGCCCACATTGCTCACCAACCCATCATCCTGCTGAGTAAGACCCAGCTGGCTCCAGGTGAGATAACGATCATTATCTTGTAACGGCACAAACCAGCTTCCACGACTGCCGGTGAAATGTCCTTCGTTATCCAGTTTGACGTCAACACTGGCATTTCCCCACGGTGATAGCCAGGACTCTACGTGCTGATTAACCTGTTGACTAAGCGCATCGCGGACTTTTCCCAATGCGAAAGCTTTTGCCTGCTCGCCAGTATCCAGCCCGTTATCATTCATACTGGTTTCGCCGAAATCTTTCACAATTTCAGCAAAGTGTTTTTCCCCATCATGATTTTCAGGTGCCATGCCTAAATCCGGCAGACCATCATTGTTATTATCAAAGGGATTTGCCGCTTTTTGCTCGAAGGTAGATTGTGCGTTAGCTGTACCGCCTGCCGCCAGCAAGAGTAAATAAAACGGAATAATGCGAGGAACGAAACGGCTCAAAACGTCGGTAACTTCCGGTAAAAAATGAAAAACCATAGCCCTAAAGAATAACGATTACTGGCAACTTTTGTCGTATTTTCTCGCGCTTTCAGGAAAATCCTTAAAAATGTGACCGATTGGTCAGACGCTGCAGAAGCAGTAAGATAGAAGATGAGTGTCTAATTCCCTGAATACAGGAGTAAATAATGCAAAAAATCGTGATCGTTGCCAATGGCGCACCTTACGGGAGCGAATCCTTGTTTAACAGCTTGCGGCTGGCCATTGCGTTACGAGAGCAGGAGAACAATCTGGATCTGCGTCTGTTCCTGATGTCTGATGCGGTCACAGCCGGGTTGCGCGGGCAAAAACCAGGGGAAGGCTACAACATTCAGCAAATGCTGGAGATCCTTACCGCTCAGAATGTACCGGTGAAATTGTGCAAAACCTGTACCGACGGGCGCGGGATTAGCACACTTCCTCTGATTGATGGGGTGGAAATCGGTACTCTTGTGGAACTGGCGCAATGGACGCTGTCAGCCGATAAAGTGCTCACATTTTAATGTTTGAGGGGGCGTCTGACGCCCCACTATGAGGGAAGTTTACTCAGGCGAATCCCGGCCGTAACACACCATCCGGATAATTCTCCGCCAGCAGTTTTTTTACCGATACCAGCAAATCATTCAGCCCATCGTCCTGCATTCCCAGTTTGATAAGCTCCTGTTCCAGTGAAAACAGGTATTGTGCGTTGGTTCCCAGTGGACCGCTCGCCGCCGCAATCAACGGCGCGATGACCTGAGCGCGAGTGTCAGATTCATATTCTGGATGTCGCGGGTCCATAATAAACACAATGGCGTTTACTGTGCGTCCATCATCAAGATCAAGCTGACACCAGGTTGGCAGATAACAGCCGGTAATCATCTCGCGCTTCCACAACAGGGTTAGTTCCTGCTCCAGCGTCTCTTCTGGCAGTCGATAGGCGACGCCTGTGGTGCGTCCGCCCTCTTTCAGTGCAAGCATTCGTCCCGGCTGGTGCGCAGTCCCGCGCCCGGCGGTCAGACGCAGGCAAAACGCACGATGCCATCCAACCAGTGTACCGGTGCACGACTCGGTAAACTCCAGTGCCGGATTCCACATCAACGATCCATAACCGAAGATCCACACCGGTCCCTCATCAGGTCGACAAGCCAGCGTCGCCGCCAGCGAAGCCGCCCGTTGCTCTGCTGACCATAAGAGTGATTCTTCAATGGCACCAAATGCCGTTTTACAATCGGCATTCATCAAGAAATCACGCGTTATCACCTTACACCTCCGCCACTGCATACTTCCCTGCGACAACTTTTTGGTGTCTTCCGGACATTTTTACTGCTCATTTTGAAACCACTAACGGGACAATATGCAATCCACGGACCACTTGCAAGGCAACACCGCACGAATTGCTTTAACTAAGCTACCGGTTTTACGATTTTTTATGCCATTTATCATCATCCCCTTTGGCATATTCATGCTTCACAGCAGCCCAGGCCACTTTATGCGCGGTTTCTTCGCGACTGGCGTCATCACGCCGATCTTCTTTATCTTTATATTGATCCCATGCGCTGTTGAACGCTTCTTTATAGATATCCTGAGCATGAGACGGTAGCACGTGCTTTACGCTTTCCGGCAGATCGCTTTTCGTTTTATACGGCATCGTTGACTCCTTTTACAAAGTTGAACATTAAGTGTGGTCAACAATATCCACTCTTGCCAAAACATAAGAATTTTCATGTCAGACTCTTCTTAAGAAACGCTAAAACAAACATTGTCTAAACGCATTGCTTATTTTTATGGCCCGATGAGTAAAAAATCGACAGCGGGGTAAAAATTCGTAAAATGTTACCGATATCCAGACACTTTCTGTTATTTTTCCTACCTATTTTTTACATTTTCGATAAATTCATCTGCAAAGGGATAACCATAATGTCAAATGCTCAAGAGGCGGTAAAAACCCGCCACAAGGAGACTTCGCTTATTTTCCCGGTTCTGGCGCTGGTAGTGCTGTTCCTGTGGGGAAGCAGCCAGACACTACCAGTGGTCATTGGCATCAATCTTCTTGCTCTTATTGGTATTTTAAGTAGCGCCTTTAGTGTTGTCCGTCATGCGGACGTATTAGCCCATCGCCTGGGAGAACCTTACGGTTCGCTTATTCTTAGCCTTTCAGTGGTTATTCTTGAAGTCAGTTTGATTTCAGCTTTAATGGCAACCGGCGACGCCGCGCCAACGCTAATGCGTGATACGCTCTATTCAATCATTATGATTGTTACCGGTGGGCTGGTTGGCTTTTCATTATTGTTGGGCGGACGCAAGTTTGCCACCCAATATATGAATCTGTTTGGTATCAAGCAGTATTTAATTGCGCTGTTCCCCCTGGCGATAATCGTACTGGTATTTCCAATGGCTCTGCCTGCGGCGAATTTTTCAACCGGTCAGGCGTTACTGGTAGCATTAATTTCTGCGGCAATGTATGGCGTATTTTTGCTGATCCAGACCAAAACGCATCAAAGTTTATTTGTCTACGAGCACGAAGATGACAGTGATGATGACGACCCGCACCACGGTAAACCGTCTGCCCATAGCAGCCTTTGGCATGCTATCTGGTTGATTGTCCATCTGATTGCCGTTATTGCAGTCACCAAAATGAACGCCAGCCCGCTGGAGACATTGCTCGACAGCATGAATGCCCCTGTCGCCTTTACTGGCTTCCTGGTGGCTCTGTTGATTCTGTCGCCGGAAGGTTTAGGTGCGTTAAAAGCAGTGTTGAACAACCAGGTCCAGCGCGCGATGAATCTGTTCTTTGGTTCAGTGTTAGCAACCATTTCGCTTACCGTACCTGTCGTCACGCTAATTGCCTTTATGACGGGTAACGAATTGCAGTTTGCACTTGGTGCGCCAGAAATGGTGGTGATGGTGGCCTCTTTAGTGCTGTGCCATATCTCCTTCTCCACCGGACGTACTAACGTGCTCAATGGCGCAGCGCATCTGGCACTGTTTGCCGCCTATTTGATGACGATATTTGCCTGACAGTTATATCTCCTCCGATGACTGAAATCGGGGGAGATAATATAAATTTCTGCTTATTGTATTTCTTCATACTACCTGAACAGGTTGTTAATCAGAATTGCGAGCCTGTACCAGAACCTGCACGAAACCACTGCAACAGCTGTTGAAAAGCCGGAATGTACTCTTTATTGCAAACATTTCAGGGATGAAGTGAAGATGAATTGAGACGTAGTATCCACACCAAGCCGGCGTTATCCGGTGAGGCGCAATGTTGCGGGGGCTTTATCCCTGGTGGCATTGGTTGCTGGA
>OHPX01000787.1_pt1 | contig 14268 bp, 14 predicted proteins | sample 1577801 | NCBI WGS metagenome assembly OHPX01 (sample SAMEA3879584, study PRJEB24766) | human gut metagenome | biome: human-associated habitat; feature: feces | place: USA | collected 1985/1987 | reverse complement strand
CCCCGCCCTGACAATCCGCTCTTTTAAATCTCATCTCCATCTTAAATATGGAGATTTCCCCCGCACCGGCGCAAAATAATATGCAACCTTGTCTTTGCCACACTGCTGTTCCGACTCTTCCCATTGTGAAGCAGAACCCACACAAAAAGCGAGCATCTCTTCCCAAAACGAATCCGGATACCGGCGGATTTGATTATTCGGCAAGAGATACTTCTGAATATTTTGAGCGGCAGTATCTCTGTCCATACAATCCTCCTCATAGGGACTCTCTGCTGCAACTCTGTTTTCACCCACTTATGCCGAACCCTGTCCTGCTCGGACAGCTTTTCATTAAATCGGTCAAAAATCGGGTTCAATCTTCCTAACCAATCGGGATCAGTGTATTGCTGTTCCAAAATTCGTCCTTATTTTTCTGTGGCTAAAAAAACTGCGGATTTTTAAAAAAGGAAAACAGCCGCTCTTCTCCCCGTAATTTTTCAAAAGACAGAAAGGCAAAGCGGCTGTTTTTCATATTTTCTTTATTCAAATGCGGCAAACGATTCAAAGCATTTTTTCCCCGATTCGTTTTCACCGCTGACATAGTATTCGCTTTTATTTTGCCCCGCTGTCTCATCGTTTGTCTGTTTCATAAAAATGGCGAGTTCTTCCCCCATTTTGGCTTCGCTGTGATAGTTGATTACCAGCTTTTTCAGCCTTTTTTGCACAGTGGAAGCAAAGGGAATGTGATCCAAAATAATATCGGCATACTGTGTGTTGTTGAGATGCCCGTTATCGTCCGTTCTGGAGTAGGTCACCCTTTCCGTTCCGGAGGGCTGCGCGTCCCGCACTTTCGGAATGGAAAAATCATGCTCCTGCTCGGCGGCAAGATGGAACGGAAAATGCAGCTCTTCCGGCGGCGTTCTTAAAATCTTTCTGGTATCGGTATCAACCAGCACCCACTTGGAATCCTGAGAAGCTACCTCTTCCCCTTTTTCATTGATAAAGCGGGTATATCGGCTGTACACTGCGCGGTTTGGACTGGACGGCTTTGTTACCATCTCAATTTTGTCCCCCACCTTGATTTCGCCGTAAATTTCCAGCGACACCTTCGCCAGTAAAAATATTGTGTGCGTCTTTCGATACACATCGATAGTCAAACCAAATTGATTGCAGTGATTGGTGCTGATTGCCTGACACTGCGACATGACAGCGCCCGGTTTCATCCTTCCGTTGCAGTCACATTCATACTGACCCACGATAAACGATTCTCGATAGGTGTCTATCTCTTTCATCTTTTGTCCTCTTTTCTGTCTGTTCGTTGCAGGAAATTTTCCGATTGATGTTTTTTACCGCATTTTTGCTTTTTCGCTTCTTTCTTTTTTAAAAAAATCTCTGACGGGTCTGTCAGAGATTTTCCGGTTACTTTGTCAGCTTATCCGCCAACTGCTTTAAGTCGTCCTCATTATAAAAGTGAATCTGCAAAACGCCGCTGTTTCCGTTTCGGGCAATCCTTACCTTGCGTTCCAGCTCGTTGCCCAAAGCCAGCTCCATCTCGGTAAAAAAGGCAGCCTGCGCGCCCCAAACATCTTCCTGCTGCTGTTGGGTTTGCACCTGTTCCGGCTCTTCCTTGCTCATCTTTTCGATATCCCTTACCGAATATCTGCCGGTTTTTACCTTCTGCGCCACCTCTTCCATCCGTTCTTTATCAGTAAAGGAAAGCAGGGCTCTGGCGTGTCCGGCAGAAACTTCCCCTTCTTCCACCATCTGCATCACCTTTTCCGGAAGGTGCAGCAGACGCAGCGCATTTGCAACCGCCGGTCTTGATTTGCCCACTCGCTTTGCTACCTGCTCCTGGGTCATGCCGTAACGCTCCATCAGCAGTTTGTAGCCGGAGGCTTCTTCTATCGCGTTCAAATCCTCCCTTTGCAGGTTTTCAATCAGGGCAATTTCCATCGCTTCTTCTTCGCCCATATCGCGAATCACAACCGGAACCTCCCGCAAGCCTGCCATGCGGCTTGCTCTCCAGCGGCGTTCGCCGGCAACCAACTGATAACCGCCTGTGGAAAGAGGACGCACCAGCAAAGGCTGAAGAACCCCGTGTTCTTTAATCGAATCTGCCAGCTCGTTGAGGCTTTCTTCCGAAAAAACCTTTCGAGGCTGTTCCTTGTTCGGTTCAATCTCGCTCAGGCGCAGGGTTACAATGCCGGAATCGGCTGTCTGATTATCCATAAAAAGAGCGTCCAAACCTTTTCCCAGTCCGCCTTTTTTCATCTTTGTCACCACAATCACCTCTTACTGTTTGATACGGTTTTTCTTTAAAAATTCTTTGGCTAACTCAATATAAGCCTTTGCCCCTCTTGAATTTTTGTCAAAATAAATTGCGGGCATCCCGAAGCTGGGCGCTTCGGACAGGCGGACATTTCTGGGAATGACCGTTTCATACACCTTGTCCGGAAAATGGCTTTTTACCTCTTCGCGAACCTGTTCGGTCAATTTTAATCTTCCGTCATACATGGTCAGCAAAATTCCTTCCAGCTCGATTGCCGGATTGTACAGCCTTTTTACCTGGCGAACGGTAGCCATCAGCTGGGACAGACCTTCCAGCGCATAATATTCGCACTGAATGGGGACAATCACGCTATCACAGGCAGAAAAAGCATTGAGCGTTACCAACCCCATCGATGGCGGACAGTCAATCAGGATATAATCGTAATCGTCGCGAATCGCTGCCAGAGCCTGTCTTAATTTTAAGGTTCTTTCTTCAAGTTCTACCAGTTCGATTTCCGCAGCAGCCAAATCAATGCTGGACGGAATTAAATCTACATTTTTAAATTCTGTTTTTTCTATAACATCCGACGCTCTTTCTTCCCCTGTCAACAGGTCATAGGTCGAATTTTCTACCTCTCTTTTATTGATTCCCAGACCGCTGGTGGAGTTTCCCTGTGAGTCTATATCAACCAACAAACATTTTTTTCCGGATTTTCCCAAAGCGGCAGTCAGGTTGATGACCGACGTTGTTTTTCCGACTCCGCCTTTCTGGTTTGCAACGGCAATGATTTTACCCATACCAATCACTGCTCCTTTCGCTGTGATTTTTTTGTTTCGGACAAATTTTATACAAAAATATCGGAATTTTCTTTCATTATAGCATATTTCCCACAGAATGAAAAGAAAAAAGCCTCTTTTTTCCCAAATTATCTGATTATTTGCCTTGCTTTTTGTCAAACGATTGGGTTAATTGTTTCATGTGAAACGCCAAACGCTCGAAACTTCCCGAAATTTTAAAAAAACTTTTTTTGTAAAACGGTGCAATAAAATTTTGCTTTTACGGCACTTATGTTACAGAAAGATTTTGAACAAAGGCCCTCGGTAAGTCGATTGATTTTTATAAAAACAGGAGGAATAAACTATGAAAAAAATCATCTCCATCGCTTTATGCGCCGCCCTGCTGATTTCTATGGCTGCTGTTTCTTACAGCGCCGACAGTCCGACCCCGCCTCCGACCCTTTCTCAGGCAGCTCAGGGAACTGCCAAAAAGCCTGCGAAAAAAGGAGAAGCCCTTTATCCGGTTACTCTGCCGGCTGTTCCCGCTGTTGACGACGAAGCGTATTATAAATATGTACAGGAACATCAAACTCCCGAAGCTTTTATCCGGAGTATGCAAAAATTCGGAGCAAAAACTGCACCGATGGTGCTGACCGAAGAGAAAAACCAGGCATATTCACCCATCAGTTACGCCTACGCTTTGGGAATGTTGGGAAGCGGGACAAAGGGGAACACCTCCAAAGAAATCGCTTCCGCTTTAGAGGCTGCCGATATGAAATCCGCAGTTGAAGGATTTACCAAATTTTATGAAGCAAACTACCGCACCGAAGAAGGCAACACCCTGACCCTTGCAAACTCTTTGTGGCTTTCCGAAAAATACCCGTTAAAGGCTTCCTTTGCAAAGGGCGCGGCAAAAGATTTTTACGCTTCCGCTTATTCGGTTGATTTTTCCAAACAGTCCACCGCAGACAAGATGGAAAAATGGATTTCCGACAATACCGGCGGGTTATTAAACCCGACCTTCTCCCCCGACCCGATGCAGGTGCTTTCCATCATCAATACCCTGTACTTCGAGGGCGCATGGTCCGACGCATTCCGTGCAGAAAACAATACCAAAGAAAAATTTACCCTGTCCGACGGAACAGAAATTGACACCGTTTATATGAATCAGGTTTTTGAAAATGCTTCTTACTATGTAACCGAAGATTACACCATGTTTATCCTTCCATTTACAGGCGGACAGGAAATGCGGTTTGCCCTTCCAAACAATGAGGCTGCCTTGGACAGCCTGTTAAAGCAGGACATCTTGGAACAAATCACCGCAGAGCCGCAGGAAACTGCCAGAAAAGATGCGGAAGTTACCTTAAAGCTCCCAAAATTCAGCTTTGACACCGCCATGAACCTGACCGCAACCTGTGAAAAATTGGGACTGGAAGAATTATTGGACGGAACCGGCAACTTTTCCGACATTACCGACTTAGGCGTTTATGTATCTGACATTATGCAGGAAAGCCATGTAGAAATCGATGAAAACGGCTGCAAAGCTGCCGCTTACACCAAGATGGATATTCGCGCAATGGCGATGCTGCCGCAGGATACCGAGAAATACACCTTCTCGCTGGATCGTCCGTTCCTCTTTACCATTCAATCGCAGGACGATGCTCCGTTATTTATCGGAACCGTTTATAATCCAACCAAATAACCGTTTTACACACAATAATAAATCGGGGGTTCGCTGATAACAGCGAACCCCCGATTTATTATTTTATTTCATCATGGCCTTATTTTTTCTTACCGTAGGCGCTTTCTTTCGGGATATGAATGGTGTAAACAACCTCGTCTTCGTTTTCCTGCATCTGTGTGTTTGCCTGAATACCGGAAAGTTTCATTGTTTCCAACGCTTTATCAATGGTGTTTAAGAAAATTTTGAGGTCTTTTACCACAAACAAGCTTTTTTCTTTCGGCTTTGTTTCTTTACCCATGAGCTGAGCGATGTATTTTTCTGTCTGAGATACATTCATCTCTTTTTCGGCAATCACCTGAATTGCTTTGAGAAGAACCTCGTCGCCTTGCTCATTGAGATTGAGCAGCGCTCTTGCATGGCGTTCGGTTAAATTTGCCTGCAAAATCGCTTCCTGAACCTGCTGGGAAAACTGAAGCAGTCTGAGCTTATTGGCAACGGTGGACTGTGTTTTCCCCAACTTTTTCGCAACCGCCTGTTGAGTGTGTCCCACCATCTTCATCAGTTTTTGAATGGCGAGCGCTTCCTCAAAGAAGTTCAGGTCGCAGCGTTGAATATTTTCAATCAGCGCCAACGCGCTGCTTCTTTCTTCATCCATACTGGTCAATATTGCAGGCACCTCCTGCATCTTCAGCTTTCTGCAAGCGAGCAGTCGTCTTTCTCCCGCTACCAGCTGATAGTTGCCGTCCTCCAGCTGCAAAACGGTAATCGGCTGCAATAAGCCGTACTGAGCAATACTGGTAGCAAGCTGGTCTATCTTTTCATCATCAAAAATTTTTCTTGGCTGATACGGGTTTGGAACAATCTTATATTCCGGAATTAAAATTACTTTGTTAATCATTTTCTGTTTTGCAAGCAGCGCTTTCATAACAGAGATTCGCCTCCTCATTCTGTTTGATTCCCAAAAGCGGCTCTGCCCTACCGGAGGGCAGAGCGTTTTGAGATATTGATGGGAGCAGAAATGTTTGCAGGCGTTGCAGTGTTAGGGACACTGAAGCCCGCCGAGCAAAAGAAAGGAAAATAGGAATAGAAAAGGCATGAACCTCGAACCGTTTCCGGTTGATGTCCACGAGTTCTATCATAGCACAAGTTATTCCGAATTTCCAGAAGAATCGTTCGCCCTGATTCGACTCCCTGATACAAAGTTCTGTTTAAATAATCGGTTTTTTTGCCATCTTTGCGGCTGTTCTGGGGAATTGCGGCGGAGTTTGCGATATTTTCTTTATCACAACGATGCTTCTTCCGCTGTTGTCCGGCAGGGTAAACTGATGAATCTGCTCCACCTTGCCGCCCATGGTTGCAATCGCGTTTTTGGCTTCTCTGACTTCCTGCTCGATTTCCGGACCCTTTAAGGAAACAAAATATCCGCCGACCCGAACATAGGGCAGACAATACTCTGCCAAATCCCTTAAATTTGCGACAGCCCGGGCTGTTGCAAAGTCAAATTTTTCTCTTAAATTTTTCTGCTTTCCGCCGTCCTCTGCGCGGGAATGGATAAAGGCGCAGTCCAAATTCAGGCTGCTGTTTACCTCCTGCAAAAAGGTCAGCCTTTTTTGCAGGCTGTCGAGCATCGTTACCTTCATATCTTCCCTTGCAATCTTAACCGGCATAGAGGGAAAGCCCGCGCCGGTGCCGACATCAATCAGCGATGCATTTTGAGGAAGGCATACTGCTTTTAATAAAAGCAGGCTGTCCACAAAATGCTTTAACACAATCTCTTCCGGCTCTGTAATCGCTGTCAGATTCATTTTTTGGTTCCACTCTACCAGAAGCTGCGCATAAGTATCAAACTTGTCTGCGGCGCCTTCCGGCAGGGTGATGCCAAATGCTTCACAGCTTTCCAAAAGCAGCTGTTTATCAATCATATTCCTGTCCTTCCTGCGGCAAAACCGTTTTTCAGCCTTGCTGCGACAAAATGTTTCATGTGAAACGTCATCCGTTCTTCTGCATTTTACAGCTTTCCAGATAAATCAACAAAACGGAGATGTCTGCCGGACTGACACCGGAAATTCTGGACGCCTGACCGATGCTGTACGGCTTGATTCTTTGCAATTTTTCTATCGCTTCCAATCTCAACCCTCTGACCTTTTGATAGTCGATATCTTCCGGCAGCTTTCTGCTTTCAAGTTTTCGCATCTGCTCCACCTGAGCCAACTGCTTTTGAATGTAACCTTCATACTTAATCTGTATCTCTACCTGTTCGGTTACTTCGTCGGGAAGCTGCGGACGCTGCGTGTCAAACGGTTCCAGATCCCGATAGGTAATCTGCGGACGGCGGATTAAATCTGAAGCGTGAGCGCCTGTTTCCATCGCTGCGGTTCCTTTTTCCACCAACATCCGGTTTAAATCTTCCGACGGTCCGAAAGTCAGCTTTTCGATTCGTTTTCGTTCCGTTTCTATTAACTCCTGCTTGTGGAGAAAGTTTTGCCAACGCTCTTCGGAAATTAAACCAATCTCATAACCAATCGGCGTTAAACGCTGATCCGCATTATCCTGACGCAGCAGCAGGCGATACTCCGAGCGGCTGGTCATCATGCGGTACGGGTCGGAGCAGCCCTTGGTGACAAGGTCGTCAATCAAGGTTCCGATATAACCGGACGCCCGGTCTAAAATCAACGGCTCTTTTCCCTGTGTCTTTCTTGCCGCATTGATGCCGGCAATCAGTCCCTGCGCCGCCGCCTCTTCATAACCGGAGGTTCCGTTAAACTGTCCTGCGCCGTACAGTCCCTCTACCTTGATAAATTCCAAAGAAGGTCTTAAATCCAACGGGTCGATGCAGTCATATTCAATCGCGTAGGCGTTTCGCATAATTTTAACCTGTTCAAAACCGACGATGGAATGATAAATCTGCTCCTGCACATCCTCCGGCAAAGAGGAAGAAAGACCCTGCAAATACATCTCCTCGGTATGTTTGCCGACCGGCTCGACAAAGGACTGATGCCTTGGTTTTTCGGAAAAACGCATGACCTTATCCTCGATGCTTGGGCAATATCTGGGTCCGACCCCTTCTATCATTCCGCCGTACAGCGGAGAACGATGGATATTGTCGCGGATAATTTGATGGGTTTTTTCGTTGGTGTAGGCGATATGGCAGACCACCTGATTTTTTAACCCCTCTCTGGGCGTTTCAAAGGAAAACGGAATAATCGGTTCGTCCCCTGCCTGAACCTCCAGCTTGGAGTAATCAATGCTGTCCCTTCTGACGCGGGCGGGAGTTCCTGTTTTAAAGCGTCTTAGATGAATTCCCAGCCGCTCCAACGCTTCGCTGAGTCCGACTGCGGCGTGCAGCCCGTCCGGACCGCTTTCATAGGAAACATCTCCCACATAAATTCTTCCGTGCAGGAAGGTTCCCGAGCAGATAATCGCTGTTTGAACCTGATACACCGCTCCGAGCTTGGTTGCCAGTTCTTTGATTTTTCCCGTTTCATCGACCCGGATATCGCAGATTTCTGCCTGTATGATGTCCAGATTTTCCTGAAGCTCCAGACGATGCTTCATTTCCAAATGGTATTCGTCCCGGTCGGACTGTACCCGAAGGCTGTGGACCGCCGGTCCTTTTCCGCGGTTTAACATCCGGCTTTGCAGAAAGGTGGCGTCCGCCGCCTTTCCCATCTCGCCGCCCAGCGCATCAATTTCACGAACCAAATGTCCCTTTGCCGTTCCCCCGATAGAGGGGTTGCACGGCATATTTCCGATTGCATCGAGGGACATGGTAAAGATTGCGGTTTTGGCTCCCAGTCTTGCCGCTGCCAAAGCCGCTTCGATACCTGCATGACCTGCGCCGATAACCGCAACCTCATATTCCCCCATTTGATATTCCATATTTTGATGTTCTCCTTTTATTTTCTTCCAAAATTACGGCAACGGTTTTTTCTGCCGCTTTATTTTTGCTATTTTCCGACGCAAAAACGCTCAAAGACCTTGTCGATGACCGCTTCGGAAGCTCTTTCCCCGGTCAGTTCCAACAAACTGTCGATTGCCGAATCAATGCAGACATTGACAGCGTCCAGCGTTTCTCCGCTTTGCAGCGCGTGCAACGCTTGCAGCATTGTCTTATCTGCCTGTTCTACGCAAGCCTTCTGCCGTTCATTGGCAATCAGCCCCGAAGAAGAATCCAGATTTGAGAGCTTTAAAACCTCCCGAACCTGCTGTTCCAGCAGACGGATTCCCTCTCCCGTACCTGCGGAAAGCTCCGCAATATGCGGGATTTTTTTCCGAATTTGTTCCACGTCAATCTTTCTGGGAAGGTCTGTTTTGTTGATTACCGCAATCACCGGTCTGTCCTTAATTCTTTCAATCAATTCGGCTTCTTCGTCCGACAGTTCTTCCGAGCTGTCAAACACCGCTAAAATCAGGTGGCTGCTGCTAAGCTTTTTGCGCGCCAGCTCAACGCCCACCTTTTCTACCGGGTCATCGGTTTCCCTTAATCCGGCTGTATCTGCAATCCGAAGCACGATTTCACCTAAACGAACCGTGTCCTCCACCACATCTCGGGTGGTGCCCGGAATCTGGGTAACGATGCTCTTTTCTTCCCCCGACAACAAGTTCATCAGGGTTGATTTTCCGACATTCGGTCTCCCTACAATGACGGTGCTGACCCCTTCTTTTAAAATCTTGCCGTTATCGTACTCGTTTAAAATCCGATTTAAATCGCCGCACACCTGTTCCACGCTCTTTTTCAGGTTTTCATCGGACACCTCTTCAATGTCCTCGTCGGGATAATCCACCCACGCAGCCAGCGCAGAGGATACTTCCAGAAGCTTTTCTATCACCTTGTGAATCTTTTCAAATACCGCGCCGTCCTTTGCATTTAACGCCGCCTGCGCGCTTTGCTGTCCCTGCGCTTCAATCAAATCCGCAACCGCTTCTGCCTGTGTCAGGTTCATCTTTCCGTTTAAAAAAGCGCGTTTGGTAAATTCTCCCGAAGTTGCCGGTCTTGCCCCTGCCCGAATACACGCCCGAAGGGTACGCTGTACCAGGTAGATGCCTCCGTGACAGCAGATTTCCACCACATTTTCTCCGGTATAACTTTTGGGATTATGATAAACAAAAACAACCGCCTCGTCTATCTCTCCGTCGGCATCATGCACCCTGCCGAACAGTCCGCGGTAGCCTTCCGTTTCCGATATTTTTTTACCGGACACCGAGGTAAAAACCCTGTCCGCTATCAAAAAAGCGTCGCTTCCCGACATTCTTATCATACCGATTCCACCGGGCGCAACCGGAGTGGAAACAGCAGCTATGGTATCTGCGAAAATCATACTGTCCACTGACTTCATCTTCCTTTCTCTCACCGCAATTCCTTCTTTTACAACTATTTCTATTATAGCAAAAAAAACAGACAATGCAAACAGGAAAACCGGTCTTTCTTCCCTTATCTTTCTGTCAATTCTTCCCCTTTTTCCTTTTTAAAAAACGCTTTGATAAAAAATAAGCCGGCAGCTTTATGCTGTCGGCTTATTTTACAGATTAGTCCAAATCAATTTTTGCGTATAACGGCTTGTCCTCTGCTTCTTTAGGAGCAGCGCTGCGCGGCATCGCTGTCTTTTCCGCATCGTTGAATACAGGTTTTTCTTCAAACTTGCGTTCATTGCGGTAATTGTTCTGTTTTGCTGCACGTTTGCGATTTTCCACATCCTCTTTGGTGTTGGTATTCGGACGGAAAACATACGGTTTCTTTTCGGAATCCTGTCCCTCCGAGCCGTTTTCCTCCCTTTGAGGTCTGCGGTTGTTCGGACGATAGCCGCCCTGGGTGTGGTACGGTTTCTTTCTGCCTTTATAATTGTTGTTATATCTCTTAACCGGATTTGCCGAGCTGATAACAACTCGTCTGTTCGGTTCCTCCCCGACAGACGAAGAAAGCGCGCCCTCCACTGTGGACACTGTAGAGTGAATGATTCTTCTTTCATACGGGTTCATCGGTTCCAGCGTCACGCTGCGTCCTGTTTTTACAACATTGCGCGCCAAACGTCTTGCAAGGGATTCCAGAGTTTTTTCTCTTTTCTCACGGAAATTGCCGCTGTCGATGGTGATTCTCATATAATCCCCGTCCAGGCGGTTAATCGCAAGGCTTGCAAGATACTGAATCGCATCGATGGTTTCGCCGCGGCGTCCGATGACAAAGCCCAAATCATCCCCCTGCAAGGTAATGTTGAGGCTGTCGCCCTCTTTTTTTACCTCGGTTGTAAAGTCTTTTGCTCCCATTGCTTTGAGGATGGAAGTTACATACTCTACTGCGGTTTCTTCCTTGCTTTCTTTTACAAAAACGCGAACCTTTGCAGGATAGGTTTTTAAACCGAACAGTCCTTTTTTCGGTAAATCGATAATTTCAAATTCCGCTTCTTCTCTGGATACATTCAGTTGGCTGCAAGCATCTTCAATTGCCTGGTCCACCGTTTTTCCAGTAGTAATGATCTCTTTCACGCTGATACCTCCTCTGATAATCAGTGAAAAGTCACAACATTATTCTAAATCGTCGTCGGTAACTTCGGTATAAACATCGCCGTATTTTTCGGCATCCCGTTTTCTTGCCTCTGCCAGTTTCAGACGATTGATTTCCTTCTGACTTTTAGCTTTCGCTTTTGCCTGAGCATCTCCCTGACGAGCCATCTTTTTGGCTTCGATGCGTTCCTGACGCTCTTTTTCCCGCCGTTCTTCCGCTTCTCTGCGCGCTTTTTCCGCCATTTCTTTCGGGTTATAGAACTTGTTGAGCAACATGGTCTGTACTACCATAAACAGGTTGGATAAAATCCAGTACATACCTACGCCGACCGGAACCTTAAAGGCAATCCACAATGACATCAACGGAGAGAAGAGCATCATAAATTTCATAGATGCTGCGCCCGGACCTTCCATCGCTGCCGGATTGTTTTTCATGGAAATCCATGACATCAGGAAAGATGTTAAACCGGATAAAATAGGAATCAACAGCAGCAAATCAAAGGAGAAGGTCGGTGTTGCGCCCAGATTGATTCCCAAAAAGTTTAAGTCAAATGCCTGCACCTTGCTGACAAATTCCTGCCCTAAAGCCGCATACGCTTCCGGATTTGCCTGAAGAGAGGTAATGATACTTGCCTGCGGTGAATACTGGCTGATTGCTACACCCAAACCCTGCATGATTTCGGTTGCCTGCGCAATAATTGCCTTGTCAAAACCTAAAATGTGACGCAGAGGATTGTAAATAACGTCAATCAAACCGAACAGAACCAGCATGGTAATGATCATCGGCAGACAGCCGCCGGCAGGATTGTAATTCTCCCTTGTATAAAGGCGCTGCATCTCCTCATTCATCTTCTGCTGATTTTTTGCGTACATCTTTTGGATTTCCATCAACTGCGGCTGAATTGCTGCCATCTTCGCAGATGCTTTCTGCTGTTTAATGGACAGCGGCACCATTGCCAGTTTTACCAGCAGGGTAAAGATGATCAATGACCAACCGTAGCTGTGCAAAACATTATACAGCAGCCGCATGATTAAACCAAGCGGATAACCAAGAATATACATTGAAAACCTCCATTCTGTATCGGGCAGCTCTTTTTTCTCCCGATACATCTGCACCTTTTGTGCGTTGGATAAAATCCATATTCAATTTAAAAAGAACTCGCCCGACAAGAACATTTCTGGTAAAAGCAGCCAAGCTGCCGCCCGTTTTCAGGCTGTGGTTATCTGTTCTTTTCCGGTTTTTCGGGCACCGGATCATAGCCTCCCGGATGAAACGGGTGGCACTTTAAAATACGGCGCAGTGCAAGATATCCTCCCTTAATTGCGCCAAACCGCTCAATCGCAGTAAATGCGTAAGCGGAACAGGTCGGATAAAAACGACACCGCGGCGGAAAACACGGTGAAATCACCTTTTGATAAAAACGAATGAGTGCAAGCATCAGATGCTTCATTTCTTATTACGGCTCCTTTTACGAATGACGAAATCGGATCTTCCTTATGGCTCGTTTTTGGGTGTTTCTTGTTTGTATGACAGATTGTCCCCTTTGTCTTTCCGGACCGCTTATTTGTGCTGTTTTTTGAAGCCCGATCCTTTTTTGTTTTTTGCCGGGTCGGTAAGGTTTAGAATCTGTTTTTTCAAAACCGGCACAAGATCGGTTGACTTTGCCTGAGGTGTTTTCGTTCTTGCAACAAAAACAAAATCCCATCCTTTGCTGATACAGGGTTCTACCTGGTAGAATGCAGCTCGAATAATCCGTTTGCAGCGATTTCTGCTAAACGCTTTTCCTACCTTTTTTGTTACGGTAATCCCAATCCGATTATATCCCAAACGGTTTTTCATCGCATAGGTAACAATGAGCGGGTGGACAGCGCTGTTTCCTTTAAAATACAGCCGCTTAAACTCCTTATTCAGCTTTAAGGTTGTTTTTTTGTTCATAAGTCTGACACCCCTCATCTCAATTAAGATAAAAAGAAAGACCACTTATCAGGATAAGTGGCCTGCTTATTCTGGAATGAAACATGGAAGGCAGAATAAACAGAGCCTATTCCCTGTTTCCTCCCGGTATTTTCCCTTATAAAAGGAAACCGCATGAATATAAAACGGATTTGAAAGCCGTTTCACAGCCGTTCCTCCCAATTAGTAGGTCAGCTGTTTTCTGCCTTTTGCTCTTCTGCGTGCGAGAACTTTGCGACCGTTTTTGGTAGCCATTCTCTTTCTGAAGCCATGCTCTTTCTTTCTCTGAAGCTTCTTTGGCTGATATGTTCTTACCATAATTCTTAACCTCCCTTCAAGGCGAAACCTTACAGAATAAAATTATAGACAAAAATCGCAAAAAAGTCAATACACATCCGGCTTTCTTCTTCTTTTATTTTCTGTATTATATCAGAAATTAGCGAAAATTTGCCCTTCCTTTATACAAATATGACACCGATTTTACCTTATCTTTTTTGCCTATTTTTTCTTCTCCGAAAAAAGATATAAAAAATGCCGTACTTTTTTTCGATAATCTGTACACCATTACCCGTTAAAAAGTGTTGAAAGCTCTTGAAAACTGCATTCGGTTTATGTTAAAATATTTGGTGTAAAATTTGTTGAAAGATTATTTTCCACTGTGATTCCACGGATTTTCCTGTTGTTTTCCAAACCCTGTTTTCTGTTGTTTATTTTTCGTTGGTACCCTGTGAAAATCAAGGTGGAATCTGTATTAAAAACCGTAAAACAAAACGTATATTTATTCATCCCCTGCTTGCATTTTTTACCGACCGGTACAAAGCGGGGGTTTTCCTGTCTTTTCCGTTGATTAGGGCTTCTGAAAAGATAAACGCACATCAAAAGAAGGGAATTTGAAATTATGGAATCGTTTAAAGAGCTCTTTCAGATGGTCAAAGAGTATACCCGTCAATATGTGATGGACTCCAAAGAACTTTCTGAAATTGCCTATCAAGTATGGATTAAAAGCTTAGAACCCGTCAGCTTTGACGGAAATACCGCCGTATTATACATCAAAGCTGAGTTTATGAAAAAAATTGTAGAAGAAAAATACCTCGGCTTGCTGACACAG
>OHPX01000770.1_pt1 | contig 14431 bp, 14 predicted proteins | sample 1577801 | NCBI WGS metagenome assembly OHPX01 (sample SAMEA3879584, study PRJEB24766) | human gut metagenome | biome: human-associated habitat; feature: feces | place: USA | collected 1985/1987 | reverse complement strand
TGAAGAACGGTTACTGCGCTGTTGAAAAATGCCATAAATGTGTACCTCCTTGTACGATGCGCCCTTGTGGGCTGATGAATAGTGATTTCCCATCTGCATGTGCACCTGCAAATGGACAAACATATAGCCAGGTCTCCAATCCTAATCAGAAACCTGGCTATGTAAAGAGGCGGCAGCTCGCCGCCCCTTCTTATTCTGTTGCCAACAGCACACTTATGACATCTTCGTCACTGGAATAAACTTACTTAGCATGATCTGCGTCAACCACTTCGTACTTATCACCGGGCTTGAGCTTCAGCCGATGGTCGAGGAACGCCTCGATGCTGAACGTGTTTTTCTTATCAGCACCGGCAGTGAGCTTGTAGTTCGGATGCTGGGTCAGATCGTATTTATCTGACTTGAACGGTCTGACACCGCGCAGCTGCAAAATACATTTTCCGCCATCCAACACAGCCAGTTCATCCACCGAAGCCAGGTCATGCCCAACCTTCTGATAATTGGTGCCGTAGGATGGGCTGTTGCCTCTTGTATCGGAAGTGTTGTACAGATCAATCGTTTCTTTCCCCAATGCCTGATTCAGCTCTTTTAGCGTAGTCGGCTCCGAACCACCAAGAAAAATACGGGAATCCATATTGCCGATGATGGTATCAGCATTGTCCTTGTAGATTGCCTTCAACTGGCTCTGTGCCTGAAGTACCAGACATGCCGAGATTTCTCTTGATCGGATGGTGGCTACCAGCTTTTCCAGATTCGGAATCTGACCAATGTTCGCACACTCATCAATGAGGCAGCGCACATGCACCGGCAGTCTGCCGTCGTAGACATCATCTGCTTTCTCGCACAGCAGGTTAAACAGCTGTGTGTAGATCATGGAAATCAGGAAATTAAAGGTCGGGTCTGTATCGCTCATAATGAGAAACAGAGCCGTTTTCTTATCTCCCACCGTATCCAGCGACAGTTCATCGTACATGGTGATATCACGGACTTCCTCAATATCGAAGGGAGCCAGACGTGCGCCGCAGCTCACCAGAATCGACTTTAAGGTTTTGCCCGCAGCCAACTTGAACTTGGCATATTGCCGGACAGCAAAGTGATTCGGCTTCTTCTTTTTCAGTGCTTCAAACATCTGATCCACTGGATTCTGAAAAGTTTCATCATCCTCGCGCACTTCCATCGCATTCAGGAATTCAATCAGCGTTGCAAAGTTCTGCTCTTCCAGCGGTGCCTCATAGTGGATATAACCAATCAAGGCACAATAAAGCAGGGTCTCTGCCTATGGTGATAGGTAAGCCTACAGGTTCTAATGTTTCCGGCTTTTCCCCCACCCCGCACCGTGCATGACGGCTTTCCCGTCACACGGCGCTCCATCAACAACAATTCGCACACGTTATCACAAGTTATTACCATGAACATTTTTTTTTTAAGTGGTCTGCACCTGTTTCTGCCGAAACCGATTAGGCAGAAACAGGCGGATTTCCCGCTTCTTTGCGGAGTTTATTGAGTTTTGCAAGTTGGCGTTTGTTGAGGCTCAATTCAGATAGACATTTTGCTATGGTCGATTCAGATGTAGCGTGGATTAAAATATGTACGCTTTCCCGGACAATAATCAGATTTTGGTAGTTATCCCTGCCACCCCTGTTCTTCGGTAACTTATGGTGGCAATGAATATCTCCCAAAGATTCAAACACTTGACCAGTAACCGCACACTTTCCATATTGCGCACAAAAGAGTGATAGACGGTTATCCGCATACGCGGCACTTTGCTCGTGGACTTCCTGCCGCAAAAGTGCCCTGAGCATCTTGGTATCAAAACCAAGGTTTTCATGGATTTCCGCTCTGCCTTCCGGCGTGTATTTCTGAATAGACCTTTTCTTGCACATTGGGGCCTTAGTACGAACATAGCTGATGGGAGCAACAGGAAGATTTTTGATGTAACGCATCAATTTAGAGCAACTATAGCGGTCTACGACAGCACCACCAATATTATCTTTTGGCTCCTTTTTCAATCTGTCGCCCAGACGCTTCATAGTCCGGGTAAGCTCGTAGCCTATGTCACGAAAATCAAGACTGACCCCTGTTGCCATCTGGTAGTAATTGTGTTCACCCATGACGAAAGCATTATAATTCAAAATCGCTCTTGCCTCCGTCATGCCCTTTGGCGGACGGGCTATATTCTTGATTTTCTGTTTGGCCTCGGTTTTAATCCGCTTAACGGCTTTTTCGCTAACGCGCGATTGAACCACCAGCTTGTTCTTTTTCTTCGTGAGCCTCATTTTGATACCAAGAAATTCGGAGTAATGCTTATTGAGATTTACCACCTGTGTCTTTTCCGGGGATACGTCCAGCCTCAGCCGTTCTTTCAGCCATTTGGTAACCGCAATCAGCGTCCGCTCTGCGCTGTCCTTATTCTGACAGAATATACGAAAATCATCGGCATATCGGACAATGTGCATTTCTTTTAAGCGGGTTGTACGCATAGCGCGGTATCCATGACTTTTGTCGAATACGGTGTTGCCGCCTAACTGCCTGTTTCTGCCCCGCGCCACAGCCACCGGGTTATCTGCCCATTGGCTTTCTACCCACCAATCCAGTTCGTTCAGCACGATATTTGCCAACAGGGGCGAGATAATACCGCCCTGAGGCGTACCCTTAACGGGGGCCGCCGTTGTGCCGTTCTCTAACTGGATAGGGGCTTTTAATATGCGCTTGACAATGTAAATCAGTCGTTTGTCCCGGATTCCCAGCGCCCACATCTGCTTAATCAGTTTCGAGTGGTCTACGTTATCGAAAAATCCCTTGATGTCAAACTCGACAACATAGTGCAAATGAGATTGCTGCATATGCCGGTAGGACGCGGCTATGGCTTGTTCACAGTCTCGGTTGGGCCGGAACCCGTAGCTATTCTCGCTGAATTTTGCCTCACAGATTGGCTCCAGAACTTGGAGAATACATTGCTGTATCAACCTGTCCCAGATACATGGAATACCCAGCGGACGGGTCTTGCTTGGGTCACTTTGCTTTGGAATTTCTTTTCTCCGTACAGCCCGTGGGCTGTAATTCTTGGTAATGTTTCGTACCTTCTGAACCAACGTTTCCGGGCTGCATTTCTCAATAGCCCGAATTGTCAGCCCATCCGTGCCGGGTGTCACGCTTCCGCCATTGCCCTTGATGTTCCGATAGGCAAGTAAGATGTTGTCTTTGCTGAATATCAAATCCATCAGACTATCAAATGTCTCGCCTTTTGCAGCTTTCGCATATAGCCCATCAAAAGTTTCCTGCATATCGTAATACTCGGCATAGCGCAGATTATTGACTTTTTTCGGTTTCTTAGTTGTACTTCTTCGTTTGTTCTCGGTAACCATATAGGCATCAACTCCTTTGAGGGAAGATTGACCTTTTGGTCGTACCCGAAATCCTACTGCTCACTTGTGATTAGTGTTTTGCCTTGCTGTTGACTCGTGGCTGTCACTCCATTCCCCATTACAGGGAACATCACCGCTATCGCCACTACTTTACCCACCGCTTCGACTGCTTATATGATTCGACAGCCTATATACCATGTTGGCCCATGATATACGCGATAGGCTTTCCCCACGTTCCGATACTGCTATCTTTCCATATGCCCTTAGGTTTCTACTATGGACCTGCCAGCTTGCCGCCGCCTGTAACGGCGCATGGAGTTTCATAGGGACAAATTTTTACTCTTCCACACTGGCTCCCTTGCGGGATAGGGGGATTAGCCCCACTCTTCTTTTAGACCCGTACTATCGCAGATTGGCCTGCCCTTTCGGACATTCTCGCCATAGGCATTTTATAGACCCCCGGCCTAACGCTCACAGCCACCTCTGGCTTGCTATGCACCTGCCGCTGTTTCCATTGTTTACCGCGCACAGAGCGAACGCAGTCAGCCGTCTTTAACGGGCTTCTGACCCTGGCCGTTTCCAGCCAACGCCAGCCGTAGTTTTCAGGTCAGGCGTTTCAGGGCGTTACTCCCTCATTCCACCTGTCGCAGTATCAGTTGTAGCTTCCGAATTATCTCGGAGGCTCCGCATTTTTAGCACTACTCGGTCTTAGCGCCCACAGAGCTTTGCTCCCTGTGGAATAGTGTTTGTATGCGAACGTGTCGCACTCGTCCAGAATTCATCACCGGCCTTGCCGTCTCCTTTGGTGTTGGTAATGAGGGTTGTGGTCAGCTTCAAAATATCCTTTTCGCTGTGAATATACGAAAAGGGATTGTAATGCATCGACTTTCTGAAATTGATGGTATTGAAAATCCGGATGCTGTATCCGTTCTTCAAAAGGGCTTGGCCGCAGTCGATTACGATATCGCCTTTCGGGTCAGTGACCACGTAGGAGCTGTGGCATTGTAAAAGGTTGGGTTTAAGCCAAAACCTCGTCTTACCGCTGCCGGAGCCGCCCACTACCAGCACGTTTTTATTTCGGGCATTTGCTGGATTCTTCGGGCGATTGCCCATCATCATCCGCTCCGTCCTAGTCAGAATCACATTATTTGCAAACACCGGATCTTCAAACGGTTCGATGTCTTTCTGCGTACCCCAACGAGCAGAGCCGTACTCCATGCCATGGCGATATTTCTTGGCATTTTTGCCTTTCAGATACACAGCAAGCCGCAGACCCGCTCCGCAGCACACACCAATCAGCAAATCCATCGGATGCAGACTTGGCATCGGATTGGAAAAAGCTGCACCCAGGGCAGAAAGAAAGCCGAGGAGCTTTTCAGACATGTCTGCGCCCTCGGCAATTCTCCACGCTTCTCCCAGATTGGTACATACAAGACCGGCAATAAAGTACGGCAGGTTCAGGATCAGCAGCTTTTGGGTCTTATTACTCATAGATCACGCTCCTGACTTTTGTGACGAACCTTATCCGGCAGAATTGCAGCCACCAGTTCTTTGAGCTTGTTAAGCTGCTCCAGAATACTCGGTTTTTCCTTTGCTTTCAGCTTGCGGTTGGTGAATTCCTCAAAAGCGGAAGTAAGTGCATCCGCATCCCTCGCCTTAAAGAACACCGTGTACTTGGGTGGAATCACATTTTGGTCTTTCGTAATGGCATAATCCACACCATATTTCCTCGCCACCTGTTCAAAGCCTTTCAAATCCGTTTTTTCAATAGGGATACTGCTGACTCCCTGATTCTGACCGATCAGTTCTTTGATGCTCTGCTTTCCAATCGGCAGCTGCGCTGTTTTCTGAGCCACCTTAGCCTGATGATGCCGTTTCCACGCATTATAGCCATTCACGATGGTGCGAAAGGTCAGTTTCGTGGTGCTGATTGCCAGATTGACGGTACGATTTTCAACTTCTTCCTGCATGAATCTCCGCCTCCTTCCTTACAGACTGTCCCGGTCCGGTGCCGGTTTGCTCTTTTCCTGGGGCTTTTCAGCCTTTTCCTCCATCTTTTTCACCATGTCATCCGGGACCGGAATTGCCATGATGCTGCGCCCCATACGAACGAACATCTGGGGCTGATGGAACTGCTCCTCAAATTTCTGCATCTGCTCCGAAGTCAGAGAACCAAAGTCATCCTCTGTCAGCCCTACCACCAGAAAATCACCGGCATAAATGTCCTGCATATCCCCGTCTTCGGTGTAAATCGCACGGTTCAGCGGCAAACCATTGATTTTACCGGATTCATTCAGAATAATGGCCACTTCATCCTCAAATGGATAGGTCACTTCAATATCGCCGCCGACCATGGCCTGCAAATCTTCCAACTCCGTGCCAACACTGATTTTCTTCGGATAGGCGTTGGGCTGCACCAGCAGCACATCCATTGTCCTTGTCTCTGCCAGTTCATGTTCTCCCACGGTCTTGAAGTCTACGCCGGTGAAATCGCCGGAATCCAGAACATAGTCCTGATTGTTCCACGCCTGCGTCACCATGCGTTCCGCGTCTTCCTGTGAAGCAGCTTCCACGGAAACCTTTCTCTGGAGAGTCTCTGTAATCTCCACATCAAATTTCTTCATAGGCACCTCCTTAGATCAGGCGCAGTGCCGGAACCAACTCGCCGCCAATGGAAACCACCGTCAGGTTTTCGTTCACATAGTCGATGGTGTGTTCCAGCGTAAACAGATTGACGCTGCACTCGTTGCCGTTCTGGTCGATTTCCGAAACTTCCGCAGCTCCCAGCAGATAGCGGGTTCCGTCAGTCTCGATCACATCGCTCTCATCATAATGGAGAAGCAGTTCCCCATCTGCCACCAGATCAGCTTGCATCTCATCGTAAACATCCTCAAAGATGTCTCGACTGCCGTCCTCGGTCAGAAGTTCACCGCCAGCCCCCGGCAGGATCACCATCACAATGCGCTCCTTCGGGTGATCTTCACGGATTGCCTCCAACATCACCCAGTTATGAAGCATAGCAATGGACTTCTCAAACATGGGATCATCCATCGGATTCGGCTGCGATGCACCGTTCGGGCAGTTCTTGCAGTCCATGCTGCACACTGCGCTATTCTGATTCTTCTTAAAGTTCATCATCATAAAAATCTCCTTCTCATCGTTCCATATCTCGTTGTTTACTTCGCTGCCACTTTTCCAGCAGCCGAATAATCGTGTCCTGCATCTGCTTCGGCGTATAGGATTTCGGGAAATACTTCCGAAGAACCTCGTTTTTAATTGTCACATGGTCAAGCTCATCCTTTTTGATTTCATTCATCACTTCACACATGGCATCCAAGGTACAGCCGCCCTCCTGCGAGAGCTTTTTCAGCCGCTGCGCCTGCGACAGGGATGGAGATGCCTGTGCATAGTCCATTGCCTCCAGAAATTCTTTCTGTTCAGACGGTTTCAGATAGGACAGCTCTACCGCCGGATTGAAAGCGATTTTCTTCTCATCCACCATATCCAGGATTTCGGTAATCAAGTTGGTAAGGCGGATATAGCGAAAAATTTGATTTTTGCTTGTACCAAGCTCTTCCGCCATTTCTTCACTCGACAGTTTTCCAAAATTATTCCCAAGTTGGGAATCGTTTTCTTTCGATGGCCTTCCTGCCTGATGCTTCATCGCTTCCAACTTCATCTTGTAGGAAAACGCTCTCTCGCTGGGAAGGATATTTTCCCGCTGCAAGTTGCTGTCCACCATAAAGATGATTGCCGCATCATCGTCCATTTCCTTGACGATGACCGGCACCGTCTCCAAACCTGCCAGCTGTGCCGCATGAAGTCTGCGGTGTCCTGAAAGAATTTCAAATCCGCCTTCCGGGTCAGGTCGGACAATCAGCGGTGATACCACGCCGATCTGCTTAATGCTCTCCACGGTCTGTTCCATCAGCTCATCGTCCAGCACCTTAAAGGGATGCCCTTCAAAGGGATGCAAGTCAGAAAGCAGCATCTCCGTCCGCTGCTCCTTAGCCGCAGCGTCGACAGCTGAGCCACTGCGGTTTTCTGTTGTAATACTGGTTTTTGCTTTTGCCATTCAGCTTCTTAACCTCCTTCCAGCGGTGGTAGATGTCATTCTTGCCTGCGAAAAACGCCTTTTTTGCCTTGCACTTCATAGATCAAGTACCTCCTTAACGACCTGCTGTTTTTCTTTTCCAATGCTCTTTCTGCGGTCCTCTCCGCTGATTCGCACCGGCGTACACATTTCCAGAATCCTGCTGTAAATCCGGGCGTATGCCACATCCTGCGGATTGCGGATTTCTGCAATCTTCAGATTTGTTGTGATAATGACCGGAAGCCCGGACTTGTAACGCTCATCAATGACAGCGTAGACCTGCTCCAGTGCATATTCGGTGCTGCGCTCAATTCCCAGATCATCCAGAATCAACAAAGAATAATTAGAAAACGAAGCGATATACCGGTATCGTTCTTCCGAATACATGGCTCCCATCTGGTTCAAGATTTTGGAGAAGTTCGTCATCAAAACCGGAATGCCCTGTTCCAGCAGCGCATTGGCAATACATGCCGCCACAAAGGACTTTCCGGTTCTGACATCTCCCCATAACAAAAGGCCAAGGTTTTCAGCCTTGACCTTTTTCCACTGCTCCACATAGCGTTTTGCCATCTGGATATCCTTGTTGTCTTCTGCAACTGCAAAATTCCATTCCAGAAGATGCTTTTCCTGAATTCCCGTTGCTTTCAGCTGCCTGATTTTACGCTGCCGCTCCACCAGCTCATCCTGGCGTTTCTTTTCTGCCATCGCTTCCTGCTGGCATCTGCAAAGGCAGGGAACAATCTTGTCTCTGCCCCAGAGCTTTACCCTGCACTGCACTGGCGTATGGCAGCTTCGGCAATACAACAGTCCGTCCTCGCCCTGATATTCCCGCTCTCCGGGTTCTTTCGGCGTAAAGAGCGAATCCAACGCCGCATTCAATACTTCAGGCACCATGTCGCTCATAGGCTGTCTCCTTCCTCAAATGTGTAGTCTGCCGGGTTATACTTCGGCTTTTCTCTCTTCGCCCAACTCCGGATTGTGGCAAGGTGATTTTTGTAGCTCCTGCCGGTGGAGGCCATATACTCAGAGAGGCGTTCCACCCGCATCTGATAATCTCCTGGGAACTCCTGCCGGAGCTTGCCGTATTCTGTGTCAGAGAGAAGGACATTTTCGTATGAGCCATACCGGTGCTGGATTTCCTTCTTCTCTCTTTTATTGATTGTTTCAGTACTTGTTCTATTAGTACTTAATTGCGCGGGATTTTCCGTAACCGGTGCGTCCGTATCCGGATTTACCGTATACGGCTTTTCCGTACACGGTGATTCCGAACACGGCTTTTTCCTTGGCATCTCATAAATCACATACTCTGCTCTGCCCATCCGACCGTTGCTTTCACGCTGCTGGTTCCTTTCCAGATACCCAAGACGCTCCAGCTCCTTCAGAGCCGTAAGCACTCCATCCACGCCATCCGGCGTAATCGAAGATAACCCCCGTACCGAATAGTTCCATGTGTCTGGCAAACTGAGCAGCATGGAGAGAAGTCCTTTTCCTTTCAGGCTGAGACCCTGATCCCGCAGGTGGTAATTGCACATCGTTGTGTAATTGCTGTTCTTCTCAACCCTGAATACCGGCATGGTGCTCACCATCCTTTTTCGCAGGCTCCGCTTTTTTCTTTGGACATTTGCGCGGACGATCTTCACTGTCCTCCCGGCGATGGTATTTGCCGGTATCCTGCATCATGCGTTCAAACGCCTGAAGGCGTCCCTCTGTAAAAAGCGTCATTCGATCACACCCCATTTCTTAAACAACTTGAAGAGATGATTCTTTCCCTTGCAGGTCACTCTCGTCTGCTGCACCAGCTTTCCGCTTCTGCCGTAGCAATCCCGGACAATAAAATAGCCCCTTGCAGATTTGTCTGCAAAAGGCATCAGCCAGCCGTTTGGACTGCGGTACAGATAGCGATGATCCAGTAAGAGAGCCACTGCCGTCTTCTCCGGGATTCCGATTTCCTTACAGAAATTCCGGATGCAGGTGCAGTCCTCCGAATTCACAAAGGTATCAAAGTAGTCTGCCTTGGGCTGTGCCGCATCCAGCTGTTTGCGGATATCCTCAAGCTGCTCCCTCTCGGCCACAAGCTCCTGTGCCAGGGTGTAGATGACCTCCGGATGCTGAATCACCTGATCCAAAACGGAATCGCTCATATACACACCATGCTTGCGGATGGAAGGGAGAACTTCATCAAACACCCAGTGTTCAAATCGTTCTGCCGATGGCAGTTTGCTGTGAACGATTAGCCGGTAAACATCGCCTTCCGTGATAAAGGAGATTTCAACGACCTGCTCTCCAGCATCCCCATACTGATTCACCTTCTGAACGACCCCCTCGCGTTTCGTTAGGGGGCCTCTGCAATGGCGTTTCACTGCGGCGTAGGGATTCACATACCCCAACGCTTTCGCCACATCGCTTGCACAGAAGAATGTCTTGCCTGCCTCCTGTAACAACCGGATTGAACCAAACTCCTGGTTCTCGAACACCTCCATCATCTGCCTCGACTGTCCACCATGACTGCCCACATCGGTGTCATGGGTCTTCTGATTGAAATCCGTCATACCTGTTACCTCCTACTCAAATTTGTCTCGCCGGATTTCGGGCGAAAAAAATAGAGCCTCGACCCATTCTCGTTTTCAAAGAATGAGCCAAGGCTCTATGTAACAGGATACCTGATATTATTTTTTTTCAGAATTCGTCAGAACTCGCCAAACGATCCTGACACTGTTTTTCATTCCATTTCAGCCGGATTTTTACCAAAAATCTGTCAAGGATATGGGGCTAATTTCCCCTCCAAAATGGCCTTCTGTAAACCCATTTTCCCACCCATTAGGCTCAAAAATAGGCCGTAAACCCATGGTAAACCCATCAAAATGGGCTAATTTGAAGTCAAATTTCCTCAAATTTCACCATCGGAATCTGGTGATTTTAGGCATAGAAAAAGCCCGGAAAACGGCGTATTTCCGGGCTTTTTTAGCATTTTTAAGCTGTAGATTATCGCTTGCTGAACTGAGGTGCGCGACGAGCGGCTTTGAGGCCGTATTGCGCGAGTTTTTGAGCTGTTTTCCCTTGATATTCCGGGCTTTTCCGGCTTTCTGCTTCTCAGTTATCCGGTGTGCGGACCATAAAAAACGGCCTTTTTTCATTCAGCGACAGGCTGATGAAACGCACCATTTACTACCCCAAACAGCTCCTCTGGTTTATTGTACTTCACTTTTGCATAGATGTCCATAGTTGTTTTGCTGTTTTCGTGTCCGGCAAGGTATTGCACTGTCTTTGGATCGACACCCGCATAGAGAAGATTGGTGATGTAAGTGTGCCGTAGCTGATGGGGTGTCACATCGAAGTCCAGCGTATATTTGATTTTGGGTTGATTCTTCTGGGTCATGCCCAGCGTTGGAGTAACCGTATATTTGATACTCTCCCCATTTACATACTTATAATAGTTCCGGGGCTTGGTGGAACGAACAACTACATACTGCCACACTCTTTGAAACTGCGAAGCAGCCAGCGGCTCCCCTTTGCTGTCAGCAATCACATAATCTGATATGGAGTTTTCTTTCGCTTCTCTCAGACACTCTACCAAACACTTTGGTATCGGAATATCCCTTTTTGCTGCCGGAGTTTTTAGCACCGTAGAAATCACGGGTCTGTTATGCTCTGTACGCCATGCCCGCCTCACCGATAGATAAGGTGTATCCTCGTCCAGAAATACACAATCCCATTGCAGTGCAAGAATTTCTTCCCGACGCAGACCGGAATACAAACCGAGCATAATAAACAAATATGGAGGAAGTCCCTTGACTGTATCCAGAAGCACGGCTACCTGCTGATCTGTCAATGCCTCCTTCTTTTTTGTCGGTTTTCCGCCTTTACCGGATATTCCCGCACAGGGATTGTGTTCAAGAATTTGATTTCTCTCTGCCGCATAAAAAATGCACTTGAGCAGCATATTGACCTTATTGTATAAGCCTTCCGATTTCTTTGACAATGGAACAAGCGCCAGCCGAATATCGTCAGCAGTCACTTCTTCCATATACATCTCTCCCAGAGGTTTGATGATATAGTTTGTCATATCCCTCGTATAACCTCTGAGTGTAGACGCAGACACCTTTGCCGACTGCATCAGCAGCCACTTCTCGCCATACTCGGCTACTGTCGGGTGCTGCCGGTGAAAGATAATTTCTTCCACCTGCTTCCGGGCCTCTAACTGCTTCTCATACAATTCTTCACAAGTTGCGGCATACAAACTCAACTCTTTGCCATCTGCATCCGTAATCCTGGTTCTGTAATACTGGATTCCTTTCAATGTAATGGTCCCGTACTTCGGGATCTGTGTTTTCTTTTTTGCCATCTTTGATCGTCCTTTCTTGATAATGTGTAGTCTCCGTATCTACACTCTCTTTTTATCAGAAAGCCCCGATTTAATCAAAGATACGGCTGAGGTAAAACAAAGAGCGAGACATCCTTGCCTCGCTCCTTCTTCATTTCCTATTTGTTATTACTGTGCTGCATCCCAGCTTGCAAACGCACAGCTCATTGATCTGACCAGCTCATCTGGTCTGTTGTACTTAACCTTTGCATAAATGTCCATGGTAATCTTGCTGCTTTCATGGCCTGCCAGGTATTGAACCGTTTTGGGATCTACCGACGCATGAATAAGATTGGTGATGTAAGTATGCCGCAGCTGATGGGGTGTTACCTCAAAGTCCAGACTGTAAACCACTTTTCCGTTATGAGCAGCCTTTTCTCCCAAGACAGGTGTGACAGTATGCTTTACTCTTTTTCCATCTTCATACCGATAATAGCTCCGCTCCTTGACCGTCCTCGTAACAATATACTGCCAAAGCCGCTTAAACTGCGTGTAGGACAGCGGTTCGCCATCCCGGTTTGAAACTACATATTCCGAAGTCGAAGTTTCCTTTGCTGCTTTCAAGCACTCGGCCAAACAAACAGGGAGGGGGATATTTCTCTCCGCAGCCTTGGTTTTCAATTCATCCGAAATCACCGGTCTGTTGTGTTCTGTATGCCATGCCCGCCTTACCGTCAGATATGGAGTATCCGTATCCAGATATACTGAATCCCATTGCAGAGCAAGAATTTCTTCCCGGCGCAGACCCGCATACAAACCGATCATGACAAAGACATAAGGCGGCAAATCTCGGATAGCATCCAAAAGTCGCTCCACCTGTTCATCTGTCAAAGCCTGACGCTCCTCTTGAGGAACACCGCCACCTTTTGTTGTCAGATAAATCGTTGGGTTATGGTCAATGATCCTGCTTTCCATCGCTGCGCGAAAGATAGACTTGTAAAGGATCACCACAGATTTATAAACCGATGCAGATTTCTTGGAAACCGGAACAAGGGCAAGCTGAATATCATCCAGGCTAACCTCTCCCATCCGTTTATCTCCCAATTCCGCTATAATATGCCGCCTGACCTTTGAGGTGTAATCCGTCAAAGTAGTAGCTCGTACATGAACCGACTGCATCAGCAGCCACTTTTCACAATACTCTGCAACTGTGGGCGTTTTCCGATGAAAAGTAGCATTCTCAATCTGTTCCAACGCAAGCGTTTCTTTGTTATATAGTTCTTCAGGTGTTTTTGCGTAGAGAGCTACGAGCTTTCCATTCGCATCTTTGATTCTGGTCCTATAATATAGGACACCTCTTTTCATAACTGTGCCATATTGGGGAAGCATTATTTTTCTATTTGCCAATTCCTCCACCTCCTAAGAATAGTCTCCAGCGCTGTACCTTTGTTTTATCAAACATCTCTGATTCCATCAAGGATACGGACCGGCTCACGATCTTCCGCTTCGAGGCTTACGGTAAGTTGTGCTTCTCTCAACAGGCTTTGCCCTGTGCGTACATTTTGCGATATACTCCTGGAGACCCGCCGCAGTAAAATACACACAGCCATTCTGAACATACTGCACATAAGAGATCAAGCCGTTGTTACGGGCGGCATCCAGCGTTGCGATGCTGATTCCTAAGATTTCAGCAGCTTCTTTTCGTGTAATGAGTTTTTCCATAGACCATATTCCCTCCAATCTGTCAAGGTTATCATCGTGCTTTCAAAATCACATGAATACGCTGGCAGCCGAAACTGCCAGCGCATGGTATCTGATTTTGAATAGAAAACGACCAACAAAGAAAATAATCGCTTCCTATTTTAATATGACTCAATTCTCGTCACATTTGCCACGCAACCCTGACGATGGGAACATAACAGGTCTCCGCTGGCGCGGTTGTCATAACTCCGCAGCGTCGTTTTACTCGTGCGCCGCAGGGTTCCCCCCAAGTCTTTAGGAGGCCGTGAGGAAGTATCTTTAAGCCCCCGTGCAGTCCTCGCGCCGGATCTGCCACCATCCGCTTTGTGAAATCGTAGATCGCTCCGAAACAGCTTTGTTCATCACCTCCCTGGCTGCTCCATCTTCGCGGCGTTCCACACTCGCTCGTACACGGGTTATGTACCTGTTATGCTGTCTATGAAATTGTAGCAAAGTGCTGTTGAAGGGGGAAAACTTGTCCTTCTTATTAACACTGACAAAAAGAGCAAAAAACAGACGCTTCAAACAAAATTTTATCAAAATATTTTTGTTATAAGATGCAAAATAAGAACTCATCCAGTTTTATCTCCACTCTGATTAGTAGTACAATCTAAGAAAGAACGAAAATAGTTTTTATCTAAATTTATTCATAATTTGTTTACAATCAAATTCCTAGCCATACAGCAGAAAAATGATGACGAAAGATCATGCAAATGCTATAATGTTTGCATATAGATATGACAATTTGACCATATCGGAATCTTTATTCAAACAGATGATTGGAGATATTGCTATTATGAGAAATCCATGGCCAATTTTCAGCATTGCGGCTCTCTCCGGAGTTGCGTGCCTGATATATGATCACTTTTTTTCTTACGAGACTATGTGGATTGCTGTTGTAGTGTTTCTTGCGCTGCTGGCTCTATGCTTTTTCAC
>OHPX01000759.1_pt1 | contig 14602 bp, 14 predicted proteins | sample 1577801 | NCBI WGS metagenome assembly OHPX01 (sample SAMEA3879584, study PRJEB24766) | human gut metagenome | biome: human-associated habitat; feature: feces | place: USA | collected 1985/1987 | reverse complement strand
AGATAGAAGATAATGCCCAGACTGCCCATCACAGTCAGACAGCCGCCCGCAATCAGGATATTGCGGATAGCCTGGCTGCGGGCCATTGGGTTGCCGCCGGACATCGCCAGACGGGTGATGTTGATAATCAGGGCCACTACAGACACGATCATGATAATTGAATACATGAGCTGAATGAACCAGGCGCCGGAACTCATCAGCGTTGCCAGGTGCCCGTCCGAGGCCATGACATCACTTATAACTGAGGTATTCATACTTTAACCAACCTCCTTTTCAGGCAGGCACACTTGGAAAATAGGCGCCCAAACACTCTGCATTCGCTTCCGCCCGAAGACAGTATCCGGATACAGCCGCTTCATCGTGAAATAAAGATCAATAGCATGAAGCACATCATTGGTAGTAGCCAGCTTCAGCTTGGTCAGGTTCTGCTCCAGCTTTTCGCCGGTCCCGAAGCGGCGTTCCATAACATCACAGACATGGGCCATCACATCGTATCGGTCTGTTACCCGAGTTCGACGCACAATGTTGTCAATAACATACAGGGTAATGTCGCTGATAGAGGATTCCGAAATCTCATTGCGTTCCAAATGGGATGCCAGATCCTCATCACCTATCTCTTCTTCGCAGGATTCAGGAGTGCTCCATTCATCCTTATTCTCCAGATACTGGTCGACTGCACAGAGCAGTTCATCACGGGTACCGATTCCCAGGCGATTCATCTCCATTGACAGATTTTCCCGGTGCTCCATCGCCAAGGTCTTGTAAACGGCAGTTGCCAACTCAAATCGATCTTCCGTAGGGGTATCCTGAGCAACTTTGGCAATCAGGGCCATAGCCTCAGGATCAGGGTCTTCCAGCAGCAAATCAAAATCCTTGTCAATCTCGTACATGATGTTCTCCCTCCAAAAATACAATTTCCTAATCGAGCCATGCAGCTTGTTGGAGGGGACAGGGCGCGGTTGCGTTTATCCCTGGATTACGAATTGACGGTGCCGCAGGGCCCTTTATTTGTTCCTGTCAAGAATGGGCAAAAAGAGGCCCCTTCCCGGCTGGATTGACCCATGATATGCCTGACGAAGTAAAATCATTCTGAGTTAAGGGGTTTCTGGTGGTCTTTTCTACAAAAGAAAGTAACTAGGGCGATTCTTCCCGGTTTGGTGCGCCGCAGCCTGTGATATATCCTCCCCGGTCGCCAGGCACGACAGCGGTATATAAGCTGTTTGTTGCAGACAACAACGAGGCAGTAGGGGAGAAGGGGCAAGCTATGGTACAGGGAGAAGCGGAAAGGGTAACGCCATTTTGATCAGTGCCTTGTCCTGCTTACACATAAAGTGCCGCAAGGTAGCTCCCGAACTTTAGTTCGGTGAGAGAATCAGCTATGTATCTTGCTGGCTTTCCCGAACATTCCATCGGTTCCTGCATAGACAATGCCCCCTGAAGTTGTGGTTACCCAACGATGCTGCTCCCCGGGCCAAGGTTCTTCATCAACGATTTCCGCAATACGAAACCCAAGTCTTCGCAGGAAAACCGCAATCTCCTGGACAGTCCCACAGTATGGAGTAAGCCAGTCAAGAGTGCCCGCATAGCCAGGATCCTGATGGCACGCCCGGTACTGTAATTCACATTTTTTAGGTAACGATCCAGCTTTTCTTCATCGACCATGATGATGCCCTCCCACCGTCGAATGAAACATTTTGTTTTATTTTACCACAACAACGGGCATGAGAACAACCACTGTTATTCTCGTTACCACTGCCGCCGTAAGACCCTTTCTCCTCCTGTGATTTTCACAAAAGACGGTTCCGTCGAAGCCACGCCCCTTTAGGGGTGGTCTAATGGACTAATCTTTTATCTCATGGTTTACACAATCCCCCTCCGCTCGTATGGCTCTGACCAATTCCTCCAGACAATCAAAAATCTTTTCGGAGCATTTTCTGTTTTTACTCTTTTGATATGTTATACTAATTTGCCCATTACCGTCAATGGTCATACTTTTCAGGCTTTGTTTGATCCAGCCCTGAGTTCTTAAATGCACAGGAATGCAATATTTCCGCAACAAGCAAAGAAGAATTGGGACAGTTTTTTCATTTGCTCCCTCTGGATAAAAGATGACTGGGGCGTTATCCAGCGTCCCACCCCGCCTGATCATCATTTCAGCCGACTCAAGCTGTTTTTGAGCGAGTTCGTTTTTCTCTCTACGGAGATATTCATCCTCAGCGTCCAGTTTCTCTTTTCCCTTCATTGCCCGCATTTTTTCTTTTTCCCGATAGATTGACATAAGCTCCTGGCAATGCTCAAGCTCGTTCATCACCAGGGCGCCGACAAAATCAGGACGCAGCTCTCCGCCACATCTCTTAGACTTCAGGTAGTTATCTGCTCGTTCAGAAAGCATCGCTTGGATATAGTCAGTTTGGGCAATAGGGTCGCTGCCTAGATTGATGGTTTCCTGCTGCTCAGTTTCCATGATCTCTCGCATCTTGTACCCCTGAGTATTTTCGTTATCTACACGATTAAAGAGTTGAGCCCTCTTATTCAGATTTCCGTATAGTTTTCTCACTGCAGGCAAAAATCCACACCGCTCAATGAGGTCAGATTCAGTCATTCTCAAGGAGACAAGCTGGCCGTTCACTTCGGCATAAAGGTAGTATTGCTCTGACTCTCTCTGTGCGCCCTCTCGGTCCGGTTTCCCAGAGCTCCGCCACAGGCGATAAATCACCTCCCCATTTGTAACCTCTTTATGGAGAACAACACGGAGCTTTTTCTGCGCGCAATTAAAATAGTCTCTATAAAAAAGGGGTATCATTAGCTTGGTGTTTCCCATAGTATTCTCTTTCACGGATCACTCGCTCGCCTTTTTAAATCTCCATATCTAAGGGAGTTAGTATGTCTTCTTCTAACAAGCATCCCGCGATCAGTGGCAACCGCTTGGCATATTTCGTCCGAAGCAGCCTATAATCCAGCCCGTTAAAGCGCACCCGGTCCAACCCATCCATGTCCTTACAGATGTTGTACAAATGGACTACATGCGCCTTTTCTTTTCGAGATAGCCAGGACACAGCCATAATAGCCGCTTCTCCCACAGTATCATCAACACAATGCAGTGCAATGATCAAGTGCGCAATCTGATATTCTCTCCGGCTCAGTCGGATCCCTCTCACTCGGATGTTTTTCTTCCGGATCAGCTCAACCGACTGCTCACCATGGTGATTGTCACGGCCCTCATTGGTGCGACCGATGTCATGGAAGAGGCTGAAGTAAATCAAAATTTGCTGGTCAGCTTCGCTCAACCTGTCGCCAGAGTGCTGAATATATAGCAAAGATAATAACAACACCCGCAGAGTATGGGATATCCCATGTACATGGAAAGGTGTCCTCTCCAACTCATAGCCCATGCTCTTTGCCTGTCGGCCATAAAACTGATAGTTCAGCAGTATTGGGACCAGCATAGGAAGTACCGTCCCAAATGATGCAGGGATCATATCCTCATAGTGGTATTTCTTGATACTCCCCGGTAATACCAGCACTTCGTTCTCCTCAGCATAGCCTCCAAAGTAAGCAACTATTTGCTCAGGCCTCACACGAGCCACGACAATACGAGTGCCCCGTCCAGACCGGTTGGCAAACCAAAGGGCATTCCCAGGGTGACTGCTCCAGGAAATCGCCCATTCCGGTGGCTGGGATAATTCTCCCATCCCCCGATAAATGGTTATAAGTCCATCTGAATCTACCGCCGGCAGCTTAGACGGCGGAGCACAATGCAGAACATAATTCAAGACTTCCGGTGTCCACATATCATTCCCGTAGTCTATGCGCTTATATATATGGTGCCAAATCAGGAATACCTGTTCCGCGGGAATATCTTTGTAACGCCGTTCAAAGTCATAAATTAACATGGGTAACGGGACATATTGGGAATAGTAGGTGTTCCAATCCCTCTTCTGCAATGCAGGACAGATCCCACCGTAGTTGGCCAGATTACGAAGTTCCAATTGTCCGGCTCTCCGGAGGTAGTCCCCTTGCAGGCAGATTGTGGCATATTGCCCGCACTCATAGTCAGCATAATAGGTATTGAATATCTTTCTACTTGGGTCATGGACAACCTTATGGACATCCAATCCGTAAGCAGTAAGAGTGTCGACAATCTCATCGTAGGTTACTTCGCTCCCGGCTGCGATAATCGCTTTGGGGGTCAGAGGTTCAAAACGAGTCATGACACCTCTGACCTCTTGAATCAGTTTCATGTCTCCCATTCGACCGCATCTTCCCTGCCGCCTATCACGCGGGAAAACAATTCCATATATCGTTGCTGCGCCTCAGGTCTTATCATAGTGTTCGCTGAAATAATACCCCACCAAATTAGCTCTTCCTCCGGGATACAAAACGGGTCTTCGCTCCAGCTCCCGAAGTTGTAGCGCGGCTTTGGCGGCTGAGTTGCCCGAGCAATCTCCTCTGCTGTCCCTGCCCCTGCAATCAGAGCCAGCTTCTTCTCCAGAACGGTGCAAATGAGATCTCCCCTTATTCCTTTTCTCAGATAGTCCTCACAGATTTCCCTGGCGCTCCAGCAAGCAGCCAGCTTTTTCGGAAACAACCGTTCCGGCTGATCAAGATTCACTATGAGGCGAGAAACTGAGGGAAAAAATACCACATCCAGGTTAGAGAACACCGGCCTCCGCCTCCCCTGCCGCACAGTCAGGATCGTCCTCACCTGTCTCCGCCACATAATCTCGGTCATTATCCAGGCTCAGCTGTCCTTCATCTAACTCCTCGTCATTCAAGTCGCTATGTAGAAAATCATACACCCGGTCCAAACTCTCCCTGCTGTCCTGATCCCACACCGCGACCTCGAACGGGAACCCATTCCGCAGCAGAACTTGCGACAGGAACATGGAGACGGCTTCCGACAGGGACACTCCCAATGATCCCAGTATCTCTTCAGCACGCTCCACCTGCGTTTTGTTGAGCCGAACTGTCAGCTTTGTTTTCGCGTTCATTTTCCTCTCCCCTTTGCTATTTGGTCTCCTCCGGATTTCTTCGTTTAGACAGCCCAGAAACAACAGCCGGGAGAACAAGTCCTGGACCGAAGTAGTAGAAATAATGGGGATTAAGCCCGTCATCCAGCTCAAATACATCGCCAAATTCCAGGTTGATAGCATCCAGTATCCCCTCTGGTCCATCCTTATTAACGCACTCATAAAACTGGCGCACCGTATAACCGATTGGCTTTTCCAGTTTGGGCTCTGAATCATAGCGGAATCCGAATACCGAATAAAATGTTATTTCCTTTGGGTCTGTTGCGGTACGCCGTGCCCACTCTAAGGACCACTCTTCCTCCTTCAGGCGGTAGACACGGCAGACACGCGACGGCAGCCGCTTGGGACACCACTTGGGGATCCGAAATTTAGGATCCGTGTTCTTGAACCGCTTCCCTTTACGGCCTTTTGCCATACAATAGCGAGTCTCGCATGGAAAAGTCCCTTGGATAGAGTAACTGGAGCATTCTGTACAGCTTGGCTCATAAAAATTGACCTTTTTCAGCATAGCTCGGCCTCCGAGTCTGTATGCTGTCCCTTTGCCATAGTCGGCAATAGATCCAGCCACAGTCTGGCCACCTGTTGATCACGACCATGGAGCAACCCAAGAAAGACCTCATCAAAGTTTTCTCCACTATCCTTCCGATACCAACTCCACCGACTTTTGGCGGCATCGTAGATTGCACTCAATGTATCAGACACCAGCTCTCTGGCATAGACCTCTGTACCGGTACAAATGGGCCTCCCGCATTGTCTGCACCGCCCGATCTGGCAAAGCCGCAGCTTAGCCCCATGATCTAAGGATGAGTAATCCAGGTCAAGGTGGTCGAATTCATAGTTCTTGAGCAGATGCTCAACAACAGTGCCGGCATCCTCACAACTCCAATCCACACATTGGCATACGGCCTCTTTGTTTTTGCAGTTTTCCATCACAACTCAGCCTCCTGATTTTTTATAGCCCTCCATTTGGGCTCTCAGAATATCACCGGATTCTTGAATTTGCAAGGGTTTAAGCTATTTGTTAGCACCAACAATTAGCTTATAGCACCGCATTTGAAGCAGGTTTAAGATGGTAACTGTTTTATTTTGGAGGGTATGGGAATGTTGTAGGGATGCATAATAGGCGTTTTAAGATAAAAATCAGATGTTAGGTAGCTGGATCATGCGAAAATGAGCTAAGAAAAATTTCTTTATACAGGCGATTTTAGGGTGCTTTTCTTCTCAGGGAGCTAAGCCTTCCGTTTCCTCATCTTTTGTACAAAGAAAAGTGCATAGAATTTTGCTTGTCCAGTCTGGTCTCGCTGCATAAAATCTTCTATTTCAAAGGCCCTAATCCCGACATCTGACGGATAGGGCCTTTGGGCCCCTGTGTGCGGAAGAGTCATCCATATGTTGTCGTGCTTGGACACCTGGAATGGGTAATCATTGCCCAGCCTGGATCACTCGTCCTCACGCCAAGACATTTTCTTTGTAGTAAAGACTCTGTGGCAACCAATAATCAGATATAGCAAAAAGAAGGAGCTGTGAGGTGCAGCTCCTTCTTTCGTGATTTCGGGCCTCCAGGCCTGAGCCTTATACACCCCCCTCCCTGCTCCGCCCCCTTTGGGCTATTGGTTAAATACAACAAATAGCTTATTGACACTTGTTTGGGAGTGGCACCCATCCCAGATCACTAAATTCAGGGATGATAAATGTGCATTTCAGGATAGAAACCGCAGATTTTTAGTTAGAAACCGCCTATCAAGTAACTAAATTCCGTCAAAATATATCAAATAAACTTCTTTGCAAAAATAGGTTTCTATCTGTCGCAATCACTCAGTAGGGCAAAATCCATTGCATAACGGATGAATTCTTGCTATACTTTACGGCAATAGCCCTGATTGCTCCTACATCTGAATGGGGTATAGAATTGGTCAGTTGCTATCGCTGGATACTGCTTCAGGAATTGAGGGGTTTACCTATGGAATGGAACAAATCTACGGATCACCGCCGCATGCAATACGAAAAGCGCATGAAAAAGCGTATGGCCGGAAAGCCACTCCCTGTGCGTATTCTTATGGAGCGGACTTTCAACACCTCAATGATGGTTCTTGAACTGATTGAAAGTGTACCATTTACCCAATTAACGATGGAAGTTTATTTCTTCTGTAAAGATGTTGCCTTTAAAGAGGTTGTGCGCCTTTATGATGCACAACTTGAATTGGCAGGAGCAAACCCGGAAAAATTTGTATTCAGTCTTCATCCATTTTATAACGACATCGTGTCTAAAGTCAGGAAGCACAACAAACAGCAAGAATTTGTGGAATTCCTTGGGACGGTAGCTAGGCTTCAAATGGAAAAACGGGGACAGCTTACCCAAAATGTAATAGACGCTTATTTGGATTTGATTTTACAAACCCTGGAGTATATGCGTCCAAGAAAATTAGAACTAACTGAATGTGTATATGGCGTAAGTACAGAAGGAGAGTTTTTAACAGGACCGTATCCGTATCCATTCAGCGATCTTCCGGCTATTGAACTGGGAGAAATGCTAGAGTCTGGCTGGTATCCCAAGACCAATCTTGAGCTCTTTAGCACACTTACGCGACTCTACGCAAAATATGGCATTGAGGTGCGTTCTGAGTACGATCTGGATAAGCTGGAGATGATTCAGCGCATCCACATCATGACAACTACGGCGCTTTTGCCGCTCATCAACGAGTACACTTTTCAAGTCGTCCCGGAAAAAGTCTATGAGTCTGGAGAGGCCCCTCTGTTGGAATTGTGTGTTCACGCTGATGCAGACCAGTTAAAAGAAAAACTAAAGCGACGCCGGCGCACCTTACCGGTTAACGGCGTTCAGTTTGAAATAAATGATCCCATTGGTGAACTAAAAGGGGCATTTCTTCAAGAGACCTTTTATGATGATAGCATCCATTGCCTATATCGATTGGATACTGACAAGGGTAGTGTTGCAGGCTATTACAACACAAATACAACATTTTTCTTTTCTATTTCACGGGATGCAAACAGTCCAATTCCGTATCAAAATATGACCGCATTTATCCTTGCTCTTTATGCCTCCCAAGTGCTTGATACGGCGCCACTTACCGATGATTTAATTCAGCAGGCGGGACAACCGCTGCTTATATCTCCATATCAGAAGGGCGGCAAACTACGGGATACTTATCACCGCGGCCCAATCCAAGAACGCGATCCATCCCTTTATGGACATAAGGAAAAGGCAATCGCTGGTTTTATCCGAAAACTGCCTGAGGGCGCTGTTGCATCAGAAGAAGCAAAAAGAGTTGCTGAACAATACGGGTTTGAACTCGCTGCAAATGAAACCTATGTGCGGCCATTTATTAAGCAGGTGTTTGTACGAAAAGAATCTTGAAAATATGGAGATAGATCTAACAAAAAGACGGAGCTGTAAAACACAGCTCCGTCTTTCATGATATCGGCTCCGGGCTTGGGCTCATACAGCCCCCTCCCTATCAGCCTGGCCCAATTGCGCCGGCACAACCTCTGATACTCGGTTATACAGCAATACATGTTTCCTCTGGACAATCCCATCATCATGGTAGTGTCCAAACGCCCAAATGTCGTATTCGACATTTTGCTTCAGCTTCTCCAGATAATCGGTCAGCGCATCATGCTTATACATGCCGCCGCTGAGCAGATCAGAAATGCTGGTCGGAGCACAGTGGGTAACAATCAGATTTACCTTTCGCCCGCATGCATTCAGGTTCCGCTCAGCCTCTGCATATTCCTCCTCGGACGGCAGCTCTTCTGGCCACCAGGTCTGGCCCTTTACCCGGAACATAGCCCGCTGCCGGCGCAGCTTTCGGTAGTCCTCCTCAAAAAACGGGTCATCCAATATCCCATCTTGAATGTCGTGGGAAGACGCGCCACCCATAGTGAAGATACGCAGACCAGCGATATTCTCGAAAACCTGTCCCCGCATCAGATGCAAGATGGACGGTCGGATACGATGCCCCTTGCCACCATGCCACTCCTCAACAGGAAACTCGGTCAGCATGGCATGATTCTCGTGGTTCCCATCTACAAACAGCGTCGTAAAAGGCTTGTTCTCCAGCCAGTTCAGCCAATAGCGCTCCTCATTGCTTCCAGACCAAACACAGCCAAAATCGCCGGTAATCAGGACAAAATCCTCCTTGGTCAGTTCTTTCTGCTGAGGGAAGTTTGCGGTGTTCAGTTTGGAAAACTCACCCCGTGCGTTACAGTGCATGTCGCCGGTTATAAACAATCTGCTCATTCAAATCACTCCTTTTCGCAAAAGGCGGGGGCTAATGCCCCCGCCTTCGTTTTCCCTCAGCTATCGGATCAACCTGCACTGGCCGGCGTCTTCTGCGCTTCTGCCCAGGTAAGGAAATCGGTAAACTTCTGGATGCTGGTCTGAGACTGTTCCTTGTAGGCAGCCGGTACAGTCTGGCTTTCCATTGACTTGCGGAGCATCTCCAGACGCCGCTTGCAGTAGGCGGTACAAATAGCCAGTTTTTCTGGAGTGCAGGGCATCTCCCCGGACTGGATAGCTTTGAGTTCATCGTTGATCGAAACATCCTTTTTCATGTAGTTGGCCTCCTAATCGGTATATATGCCCTGATTATATGCAATGTTGGACGGGACAAGTCGCCTAGACCCTCAGCTCTTTTCCCGCTCCAGGTATGACTTAATGGCCCGATACTTCCGCAGGCCATTCTCCGCAATCTCCCTGGCCATTTTCCGATGGGCCTCTTCCTTCTCTTCCTCAGGCTCCTCCGGAATCCCCAGCTCGGCAAAGACCTTCTCCGCCGGAATGAGGCGCTTTTTCTGCTCTTCCTCCGGTAATTTCAGGATTTCATCCAGTTCCTCGGCCCGCCGGTTCAGCTCGTCCCGTTCGGCATCTACATTGGACTCATCGAAGCCGAAGAAGGTCATCTCCCACAGGATTGCCACAGCCAGAGGAACCGGGCCCTCCAGCAGGGCACTGGCAACATCGACCTCGTAGCCCAGAATCTCCTTCCACGGTGAGAACTCGAAAGCATAGCTCTCAGGGAGCACATAGTAATGGGACAGTTCCTCGATCTTTTCGTCATCCAGGCTCTCCATGTTGTCCACGCTGGCCAGGGGAGAGTTTGGATCGAACTGGGTAGACAGGTCGCTCTTCCGAAAGAGTGCGGCGTCCATATAATCTCCGTCATCATCCAGGTAACGGATACCCAGGATCAAATGTCCGGTGTCCACGGGCTCAATCCCCTTGACCGTCTCCTCAATAAAGCTGATCACACGAGTCACAGCCTGGTGACGCTTCTCAGAGGGCACCTCCTGCTTGTCGGCGTAGGCTTCTGCAATATCCGCCGCAGGCAGGGACATGATAAACTCTTTAACATTCACAGGAAAATCCTCCTTTACTGGTCTAACGAATTAACTTTTGATTGGGCTCAATCAACTACACCCATCTAAAGGGTGGTAGCCCTTCGTCTATATTATATGCTATGCCTGATCACCATAGTGATATTTTGCACAGCCGACCACATGCAGCACCATAAAAAAGGAATAGAGCTTCCCCATCTATAGAGGTGGAAGTACCCCCGCCCCCATTCTGATGGATCTCCTGATATGGGGTTCTGCAAATTTTCTAGCTTCGTTTGTCCAGACGGAACAGGGTTCCAGAAATTGTCGTGCCCAGCAACCTGGGATAATGGCCACCGGTTGCTACGGGGGGGGGCAGCTAAAAAGGTCTTGGCCCGTTGCGTTTCTTTGTAGAAAAGACTGGGTCTCACTGAGCAGACCGCACAATTCCCTTATAGCTCATTTCCAACAGTTCTGAAGCTGCTTTAGAGCTCTCCACTCGAATCAGATTGTCCCATACATCTTCTTTTCCCAGGAGATTTACACCACCATGCCAGACAAGTTTTTTGTCGATTACAGCATAATGTTCGTTTTCGCTCCCTATCAGGGCAACGGTAATACCCGCTTTCTTCATGTCCTCGACCATTCCATAGATAACAGATGGGTCGCCAGCCAATAGGCAATCAGGCTCCTGCGTTATAACTGTGACTTTTATACCGGCTTCTTGGCGGGGCTTCAGTAGCGACAGCATACGGTCCACTTTCTGCCTTCGCAGGTTTGGGCTTGCGATGATTATCTCATATTCTGCCTCCACCATGTCTCGTTCAAACGCCTCTGCATAGTTCCCACGATCATAAATTGCATTTGCTACTTGTCGTCCGGCTTCTGTTTCCGACTGAATGCGGTAACCAATCTTTTTATAGGCGGCCAACCGGTTCCGGTATTGATTGTCAAAAATCCCAATGTGAGCATCTACATAGTCATATACAACCACATCGGTCTTACCACTATAACTGCGGCTCAACCTCCCAACATACTGAATCAGTCGACCATCAAACTTTACCGGTGATGCAAGCATGAGAGTGTCCAGCCTTGGGCAGTCGAATCCCTCCCCAATCTTTTGCCCTGTCGCAATCAGCAACATACTTTCCTCTTTAGGAACCTTCATCATTTTTCTGCGGATCTCTTGATTTTCCGCCTGCGTGTTGCCGCCATAGAGCAAAAACACATGTTGGGCTGAACTGGACAATTCATCATAAAGTTGCTTGGCGTGCTTTTTTAGACGAGTCAGGACCACGGGTGAACGGCCAGCACGGATGCAAATTTGCACATCCTCAATGATCATTTTATTCCTGTCATCGTCTTCGCTGATTAACTCGTATGCCTTATGGATGTCCAGTTTCTCCTCGGAGAAATTAACCACACGGGTGAATCTAGGTCGTACGAAGAGCCCCAACCCATAAGCCAATGCCTGTTCTTTTTGCGTGTATTGATGGCGGATGGGGCCAATCATCATATAGTTTATTTTTTCCAGTTTGTCACTTCGTACCGGAGTAGCAGACACACCATATACATATTTGGCCTTCACACGGCTGAGTACCTGGCGGGCCTGGATGGATGCCGCATGATGACACTCATCCATGATAACCAGTCCATATTGATCGATGCCAGGGAAAATCTCACCTTTCCCATAGATGGAGCCAATCATGGCTACATCTATAAGACCGGTCGTTTTATCCGTACTGGAACGATATGTTCCGATAACCGTCTTTCTTTTCTTCTTTCTCCCTGTCTTTGTCAGGTAGATTGGGGGTTCCTCGTCGATTATTAAAAATCGTGTCAGCTCATCCACCCACTGATCCACAAGGTCAGCGCTTTCCAAAAGTATCAAAGTGGACACCCGGCGTTGCGCAATTAAATAACTACAAACCACTGTTTTCCCAAATGCGGTTGCAGCACTCAGAATCCCATTATCGTAGTTCAAGAGTCTCTCTGCTGCGAGATCCTGCTGGGTACGCAGATTCCCGTTAAAACTGACCCGGATTGGCCGCCCGGTTGTCCGTTGATCTTCTATATCATATCGAATCTCAGCCTCTTGGCATTTTTCTATCAGTGTCTCAAAAAGGCCTCTTGGGAGTTGGATATATCCATCAATGTCTCTCCCCAGGTAAATTGTACTGAGATAGTAGTAGGTTGGAGCCCCTGAGTTTTTCCTCCGGTAAAACTCAGGATTATCAATTGTTGCGAGACAACGGATTTGGTTTTGGAGTCTCGGCAGCAGGTTTAATGTATCCACATACATTCCATCGGCCAAAACAATATGCAGTGTGCCTATGACATCTTCAACATGGAAGGTATCTTTTCGCCTCCATGGTTTCAGCCGCTCATTTTTTAACAGAGAGTCCAAAGTGACTGTAGTTCCATTTCGTTCCGCATTCCATTGAGTTAGTTTCCTGAGAATATCATCGTATCCCAGCCGGCGCACCCGCCATAAGGCATCCAGTTGATCCGGGTATGCGTTCCATTCCCGATCTACAAAAGCACTATTGCCATTTCGTAAGGCGCGTCCTTGTAACGGCAGTGCCACCAGGTTCCCGATTTTGTTTGAATTGTCTTGCGCGGGGTACATACGGTCATAGAACCGAAATGAGGTCAGATTTACAGATTCACAACCCTTGTCCAAAAGGGCATATCCAAATTGCCGCGCAAGGGCGGCTTGAATTGGGCTTTTAAAGAATATCCAAACATGTGCCCCTTGCCCAGACCGTGACCGTTCTGTCAGCGCATCGACCCCATTTTCTTCGCATATCCGTCGGAGGGCATCCACCTCATTTCTCCAGGATTCATCTGGGTTGGCGTTGTCTTGCTGGTCAGCCCCCTTCTCGTGGTTATCAAAGTCGAATACAAGAAAGCGACAGGTATTATCCGGCAGAAGAGGATAAATGCCAATTACATCGGTACAATTCTCTCTTGCCCCCACCAAATGCTGCTTAATATGCCACAGCTCTAAGGGTTCATAGCTTTGATGCTCACAAGCACCACAATTATACTTGGGTTGCCCATTCTGCTTTGGGCAAACTTTCTCGTCCCATCGATTTTTACACTGGGGGAAATAGCCCCCCTTTTTCCCGCGTCTTGCAAAAACATCTATTCGCCCCCAAAACATACTAAAGAACCGATTTGCTACCTCGTTAGTAATATCGAATGGCTCAACCAGAGATGCTTGATCGGGGTCGTATGCGTCTGTACCTCTGGTACTATCGGAAAATACATCTGAAGTCTCGGCATAAATATGATTTTCAGACAACAATTTTCTCAAACTTCTGTTTTCTGCCTGTAAATCTCGCACTATCTTCCGCAAAGAGTCGAGATCATAGGCATCGATATTCATATAGATCCCTCCTCGTATCTGCTAAATGTGGAATCATAGGTGCAATTCTTAACAACATGGGCGACTAAAGAATTTCTTTTATTTTAACAAATTGTGCAGAAGTCTTCAACTCAAGCGGACTTCACCTCACCACCCTTCCCCCAGCAGATCGATACCCTGGAGGATGCCTGCAATTTCACAGCTCTCTTTTTCTTGATCTTCCTTTCAATCTGTTATAGACTGTCTAAGGCTTACCGGAATAGGTGGCGGCCTTTCCCGGAGTCATTCTTTGCAAAGGAGAGCTCTATGTACCATTCTATCACGCTGCCCAATGGGGCAAAGTTGCTGACCGAATTCATTCCCGGCACCCATACCGCGGCCCTGGGGTTCTTTGTGGGCACTGGCTCTCGCCACGAGCGCGCTGCGTAGATCGGCGCAGCCCACTTTATCGAACACATGTCCTTCAAGGGGACCATGCGTCGGGACTCCGGCGCCCTGGCCCGGGAGATCGACGCCATCGGCGGGCGGGTCGATGCCTATACAGCCACGGAGCACACCTGCTACTACGCCCAGTGTCTGGACAGCCATTTGCATTGGGCCATCGACCTGCTCAGCGACATGCTATTCCACTCCCGCTTTGCCCAGGAGGATGTGGAACTGGAGAGAGGTGTTATTCTGAGTGAGATTGGGATGTGTGAGGATACCCCAGAGGACCTGGTTTTGGAGCGGCTAATCGCCGCAGTCTACCAGGGCGCCCCCTTGTCCCACCCCATCCTTGGCAAAGCATCTACCCTGAAGCGGATGACGGGAGACAGCCTCCGGGCCTACCAGAAAGCCCACTACCGCCCCGGTAATCTGGTGGCCACCC